>Ga0209986_10001292_pt1 | contig 24123 bp, 31 predicted proteins | sample BlataG_FD_183168 | JGI IMG/M metagenome (GOLD analysis project Ga0209986, IMG submission 183168) | Deep subsurface microbial communities from Black Sea to uncover new lineages of life (NeLLi) - Black_00105 metaG (SPAdes) (version 2) | ecosystem: Environmental > Aquatic > Marine > Oceanic >... | reverse complement strand
TGAAATTAAAGGTCTTGAAAATCTTAATAAATTAATATTGCTAAATCTTGAGAATAATCAAATTTCTGAAATTAAAGGACTTGAAAACCTTACTCATTTAAATTATCTATATCTTAATGGAAATAATATTTCTTTAGAAACATTTGATTATATTGGAGGAGGCTTTAGTATATTTGAATATGTGAATAATCCCTATAATTATGTGGAATATTGTCGTAAATTAAAGAAACAAAAAGTTATGGAAAAAAAAAGTGATATTAGTATAGAATTTCAAGCAAGAAATTACGCACTTAATGTAATTAAAACATTACTTAACAAGAAAAATCCAACTAAAAAAGATATCATAGATTTTAGTAAAAAGGTTGAAATTATACTTAAAAATATGGAACAAGATGTTCGAATCTTATGTATAAAATTCATTGATGAAGTCATTCAAAGTAAAGATCTAAAAACTTTTCCAAGATTAAAAAAATATTCAAAAGTAGGATTAAAAACAGCGTGGAGCGCATTATGTCTGATGTTTTAAAAATGCTATATGTCTTAAAAATCTAAAAAAATAAAATAAAAAGAATCTTTTAGGGGTAAATAAGTGAAAATTTTAATTATTGGGAATATCAATGCAGGAAAAACAACTGCCGCCTCTATTTTATCCCAAGAACTTAACATAAAATTTAAATCTATTGATGATTTCCGTAAAGAATATGGCGATCACACTATAGCAGGAGATTATCTTGCATATTATCATTTTCTTAAGGCAGCTCAATCTTCAAAAGATATTATACTTGAATTTTCAGGGGTTGGATTTCATAAATACGCTGTTAGATCTGCGTTAAAAAATTCTAGTCAGAAAATTGTGATCATTTATGTACGTAATTTAGAACCGTTAGATTTAGATAAATTCAAAAATAAAGTAAAAAATATACCATTTCCATATGAAATGGACACCGAATTGTTTGCGAAAACTGCTGAGTGGGAATTAACTAGAGATTTTGAGTCTAAATTTTGGAAAATTAAAGATCGAGATGTAAAAATTTTCGATCTTGATAATGATAAGAGTGAGAAATTATTAAAAACGATTAAAAAAATCATCCTAGATATTCGAATCTTTAAAAATAACTCTCAAACTAATTAAAATAACAGTTAAACTCATTAAAACTTAAAAAAAATATATTTTTAAGGATTAATAAGAATCTAAAATTGATATCCATAGTAAAAATCGATTTCTTATCGTATCGCAAGAAACTTTAAATCGAATTTTACCACAACTCGTAATTTTTTCGATGAAATCATCTAATTCTGTTATCTAACTCTTTATTCATTTAGATTAAAATACATCCTTCTATTATTTTTTCCTTTATTATCAGTCTTTAATAATTCAATCTTACCGATTTCTTTCAAATGTTTTACATGAGTCCCAGCGTCTGCCTGCTCGTCAACATCTCCTATTTTTACTATACGTATTTCTTTAACATCTTCAGGTAATCCTTTGGCTAGATGTGTAAGCTCAGCTTTTTGCAATGCTTCTTCTCTGGAAATATAATAAGAAGAAACGGGTAAATCCTTCTCTATTATTTGATTTGCTTCATCAATAGTAGCACGCAGCTTTTCAATTGAGTAATCCTTCATTGAAAAATCCATTCTAGATCTATTAACACCCAACTGATTACCGGTAATTTTAGCATGAAAATTCTTGTAAATAATTGCACTTAAAAGGTGAGCCGCAGTATGATGGCGCATTAAAGTATAGCGTCTTTCCCAATCAAGTTCGCAAGAAACCTCGTCACCCTCATTCAAACCAACTTTATCAACCTCAAGACTTATTTTACCCGAGAACTTACCAGCATAAACAACTCTGAATTTTTCACCATTTTTAACAATGTACCCTTCATCCCATGGCTGACCCCCACTATTAGGATAAAAAGCCGTTTTATCAAGGACTATAAATTTTCCATCTTTAACACTAACAACTTTAGCAGTCCAAGATTTCAAATAAGAATCATTCAAATATAGCGATTCTATCATAAAGAAAAAAGAAAGAATCTAAGTTCAAAAACTTTTCTTCTCTTTCAAATATTTTTATCTTATTATTATGAGTTTTTATTTTGTATTATCTTAAGGATTTCTACATCTGTAGATGCCATAGAATGGGAGATTTGACCGATTGCTTTAATTGTATCTTCTGCATTTTCAAAAATGATACCATTATCGGGAGATACTTTCATTCCATTAAGAGCCATGAGAGCACATTCAGTTGCTGTTCCAGCTGCTGTGGATAATTTGAGAGCACAACTCTCTTTTGCTCCATCACAGATAAACCCTGTATTATTTGCTGCCATTAAATTGATTGCCGCATGAATCTGTTCAAGAGAACCACCAAGTAAGTAAGTAATACCTGCTGCAGCACCGAACCCTGCTTTAATTGCACACCCACAGAGCGCAGATAAATGACCGCAAGATATATCAGCTAATTTAGTAATAAAATGTGAGAACAGTATTGCTTCACAAATTTTATCTTTATCAATATTTTTCATTTCACCCACAACGGTGATCGGGATGGTTACCATAATACCTAGATTCCCTGACCCCGAAGTTGTCATTACAGGCATATTTGCACCCCCCATCCGAGCATCTCCCGCCGACCCAACTTTGATTTGTATTTGAGTGATTAAATTATTCTCGAATCCATTCTGCTGGGCAATTTCTTGTAAAGATCTACCAACTCTTAGCCCATAATTGCCGTTTATGCCTTCTTCGGCAACTTTTTTATTCATTATTATACCTTTATAGACTTCTTCTATTTCTTCAGAAGTTATGGATCGAGCGACCTTGAAGAGTTCTTCGATTTCTTCAGGAAATATTTCCTCCTCATCTAATTCTCTTTTTCGAGAACCTTTAAATAAAATTACACCATCAACTCTAATTTCAGTTATATTATCGTGATCTTTTTGTATCCTCACATAAGCGGTTTTAATTTTACTATCAACTTGATATTCTAAGGTCACTTGAGTATCAAGATTAGGTTTCTCGATCCCCTCAATTATTTCTTTTATTATAATTCTATTGCTTTTTAGGATTTTATTTGCTTTTTGAATTGATTCTGACGTAATTCCTTCAAAAAGGTTTAATTTTTTTCTAGGATCGCTAAATAATCCCATTGCTGATGCGATTGCCATTCCCTTTTGACCATTAGTCCCCGGAATTACATTTGAATAAGCATTTTTATACACGTTTAGGTCAGTTTTTATGGAGATTTGTTTGATTTTATCAATATCAATCTCTGAAGGGAGATTTTTAAAAATAAAGTTGTCATTCTCATCAACTTTTATTATATCATTAAAAATCGCATGATATGCTAAAGAAGTAGCATATCCAACAGCAATCGGTTCTGTACATCCCGTTGCAGGTTTTACATACTTCGTTAAAAAACTCATTGCATCCATAAAATCTTTTTCACCTTTTAAATAAAAGAAATAAAGAAAAATAAACAAATTTATCGTATCTTAATTTCAATGATTATTTTAATTATTCATTATTTTTTTAACTTAATATGAAATTTGTTAGAGATTTTTCTTGAAAAGAATCTTTTCGAATATAAATGATAAATAAAAACGAATTATCAAATGTAGAAAAAAAGCCAAAGAAAATTAATACGCATGTCATTAGAGCTAAAAAAGCAGGTGTGTTTTTTTTATTACTTTTTATTGGATTTTTTGGCATGCAAATTTTTCAAATTGGTTCATGGACATTACAACCAAATTTAAAGTGGCCTTATATGTATTATATTGGCGATCCACAAAACTCAATAGGATTATCATGTGGAACACCAGTAGATTGCAAATTGATTTTATATTATGGTGAAAATAATGAATCTTTTGAATCCTCCGTAGAAGAATCAATATCTACCAACCTTCATTTTTTTAACCTTACTAACTTGAATCCTGATACAATTTATTATTGGAAATTAAATAGTTTTGATTCAAATTTAAATTATCCATTTTTAGATATAATTTACTCATTTCAAACTGGTCCGATACCTACTGAAAAAAAGCCATTTAAACTTAGTATTTTAGGAGATACACGCCCAGATATTTGGGGCAATACTAAACATATATATCTCTTGAAAGAGGCTTTAAAAGAACAACCAAATTTTATTTTAAATGTGGGAGATATGGTTATGGGTCCAGGAATTACTGGGCATTGGGATAGATGGTTTTATGAAGTAAGAGAATGTGCTCAAAAAGGAATCCCTATTGAAATAGGGCTAGGAAATCATGAATGGGATGAATATCAATGGATATTTGGTTTTGAAGATAAGGGAAAAACATATAAACATTATATGGAATATCCAGAACCTGAGAATTATTATGCATTTAATTACAGTAATGCTGCTTTTATCTCTCTTGATACAAATGATGGCGAAACAACAGAAACACAAATAGAATGGCTTAATAAAACGCTTGAAATGGTAAATGCCGATGAAAATATTGATTGGATTATTGTATTTGGACATTATCCTTTATATTCAGAAGGAGGAAGAAGTAGCAGAATAGGAAATGCTTTCGAAAATTCATTCAATAATTATAATGTAGATATGTATATATCAGGTCATATCCATCATTATGCAAGAGTGCAAGTTAATAATATTACTTATATAATATCCGGTGGAGGTGGGGCAGAATTGAGTAGAACCATAAATCCAACGAATCCAAATACTAAAAAAAGTGCAATAACATTTCAATATTGCACTATTGAAATCGATGGATCACAACTATATTTTAAATGTATTAGCCATAATGGAATTATTATTGATGAATGTCAACTAACACCGAGGAAGGGATGAAAAAAATGATAGAAGGCACAATTTATATGACATTTATTATTGGATTTATAATCTTACTTTGCAGAGATATCGAAAAACTGAGGTGGCTAGGTGGTCATAAAGAGGAGGAATCCCCAATTAAAGACGGCTCTTTCTGGTTCTTTTTTTGGTTCTCATTGATAATTATACAAACATGCGTCATTCAAATTAACTTTTTAATTAATATCGCAATCAATGAGCCTTCTATGATGATATTGTATTCACATCATATTTTTGGCATCGTTATGTTATTTGCTTTAATCTTTGTTTTGCTAATTAAAGGATTTTTAAATCCAAGCTTGAATTTTATTATAGCTCTATTCCCTAATATTATCACAACGATAATATTTTGGTCATTAAACATTCTTGATGAATCTAACTATACCTCTCCAATAATAGGTCTCATTGTGGGCGTAATTATTGAGAATATATTGATAAAGTTTTATAAATCCGGGAATAGAATTCTATGGAAATTACCACCCAAAGTTTGGAAAACTGTAAATAATAAATGGTTTGTTTTAGCATTTACAATATTATATGCGGTAGAAATGTATTTGCAAATCTATTCAGAAAGTATTACGACTATTTTCATTTATATATAATTTATTTTTATGCTTTTATTATGAGTAAAAAAACAATTTCATTATCTGAAGATCTTTATTTAGTTTTAAAAAAGCAAAAACGTAAAGGAGAATCATTTTCAGAACTTATCACTCGTCTATTACAAGAAAAACAAACAAGATATAAAAATTTGGAAAAACTCGCTGGTTGCTTAAAAGAAGATGATGAATGGGATCAAATTTTAGAAGATATTTATGAAGATCGAAATAACGAAATAATTAATAAATGAATATAATGGTTAACACTAAACGATGCAAATATTGTAAGCAAATAATGGAAATTGAAATAATTGGAATAAGGGATTATACTTTATATCTAATACATAGATGTAATTCTTGTGATCGAGAAGTAGATGAAATCTTAAGAATTATTGAGATATAATGCATAGATTAAAATTCAAATTGGTCCCCGATTTTTAAAAATTGAGTGTTGATACCATTTTCTTTAAAAAATTCAACTAATTTCCTAGCACTATTAACCTTTTCATTGGCAAAATGGTATGGAATTATTAGTTTTGGTGTTATTTTCTTTATAAAATCCAAGTAATCATTAAAATTACTCTCGAAGCAAGCAACAAAACAACAATCAATTTCGGCTTTAATCGCTCTTAATTGGTTCGAAAAATTCGCAGAATCTGCAGTATGCAATATCCTCTTTCCACTAATCTCAATTAAATATGCAACACATCCCTCCGACTTCCAACACTCGTTCTCGAAAACCTCTACAACACCATCATTTAGATTAACTTTAGTTTTGGGTTCAACTTCTAAAATATCGAATTTAAAATTGTCGCGCACAATTTTTGGACCATAAATTGCTAGCCATTTTGGGTTTTCCGTATATTTTTCACAAATTTCATCAAGTTTATCTATATTAATGTGATCTGAATGTTCATGCGTGATAAAAACTCTTCCAATTCCTTCTCTGGGAGGAGACAAAAATACGGGGTCTATAATGATATGATCTTTTTCACCAATCAATTCTATGCACGCATTGCCTAAAAACCTACAAATCAACATTACAAAATCATCTCTTTTATATAATTAATTTAAGTTGTTATTTCAGACTATTAAAATGAATAAAATTGTATTAAAATTATTTCAAATAATATTATCAAACTGATTTTGACAAACTACTTGTGGCGTTAGTCCGAACGCCTCTATCCCATCCACTACAGGAGTATTTGGGAATACTTTTCATTTTATTTACCCGATTTGGGAATTCTTTTCCACAATTGAGGGATACCCTCGGAGATGATCCGATGCAAAATTAATTCTTTCTTATAACAAACAAGCACAATAAACATTTAAATTTAACAAGACAACAGATTTTCTATAAAGTGAAAAACTATAAAGAATTCAATGATATTATCAAATGATATTAATCTTTATTGAATTTATTATTTTTGATAACTATAAATTTTTGATAATTAATAAATACGCCAGAGGTAAATATCAAGATCAATGGATTGATCTTCCTTAAAAACAATACCTTCTTTTTCCAACAGATTTTTTTGAGTATCATAACCACGATAAAGGGGTAAAGAAATACGTCCTTTACTGTTAATGACTCTATGCCACGGTAAATTATATTTTTTAGAACAAGAATGCAATATCCAAGATACCTGACGTGAAGCAAGCGGATTGCCTGCATAAGCGGCAATTTGACCATAGGTAGCAACTTTTCCAGGCGGAATCTGCTTTATTAGTTGTTTTATGTGCTCAGAAAATGAATAGATCATATTATTATCATCTCCATGAAAATTTTTTCATTCCAATATTCACTTGATTAATTAGAATAAGAATAAGAAAAAAAAGAAATATTTTTTGTTTATTTAACTTTTTTTCTGTTCCACTTACGTTCTCTTTTCTTCTCGAAGGTAGAAGTAGATGTTTATAACTATTAAAACGATTTTTATTATAGTAGCAATTATTTGACCTGTAATCCAGTCCGCTGAACCAGTAACAGTAATATAACCCACAATATCTATGATAAGCAATATTATTTCATATGCGATTGCAATCTCAAAGGCTATTTTAACTTTTTCCCAGTCTGCTCTTATGATCGCGATTATACCGAAAATTCCAAGAACCACAAGAGCTCCACCACAAACCCTTAAGGCAAGTACATCAGTCGCAGGTGCATCAGTTAATTGATAATATATCTCAGGAAATATCAATTGAAAAAATCCATAGATAAATGCAACAATTACATTAACTATAATAACAATTTTCATTTCTTTTGACATTTCTGCCATAGATTTTATCATCTCTTATTTCTTTTTTAAACAAAATTGGATATTATTTTAAAACAAGTTTGTGTAAGATACATTTTAATATAAATATTTTTCAAAAATGATCATAGAATAACTTATTCTTTTTCAATATCGATAATTATTCTAATTTTCTTTATAAAAAATCTAAATAATTATGCCAGCAGATATACAATTTTACAAATATAATCTTTTTTCATGAATTACATAATGATAATGAAGCTTCCAAGATATTTTCTTCATCTTTGTAATACTTTATGAGTCTAAAAAAATATTAAATTATATAAAATAAATATTGAAAAATTTCAACTTAGATATATTTTCATCAACATTTATATATGAAATTTGACTATAATTAATTGGTGATAATTATAATGAAAAACCTTGATTTCCCTCCCGAAATTAGCAGAGCATTAGATGCTTTAGGACAAGAGAAAAGACGAGAAATAATTAAACTTATTATAAATAAAAAAAAGATTTCCTTCTCAGAATTAATAGAAAATACAAAATTATCCTCAAGCACAATTAGTTTTCATTTAAAAGAACTTATGAAGGCAAGTTTAATAAATAATTATTATATAAAACCGGAAAACCCAGGTGGAAAATATTCATATTACGAATTAACAGAATTCGGTAAAGATTTCTGTAACGCACTTGATATTAAATAATTTTAAAATTCAAAATCAAATAAATATTAATATAATAAATGTTTTCTATTTGAATTATCATTAAAAGCTTTCAAATTAAATCCGCTATTATCTCTTCTCTCATTTCTCTGTTAATTTCAAAGATTTTTTGATCTTCTGTTTATATTTATCTAGATCTAGTTTTAAAATTCGCTTAATACCAACATCCGCATCTTCTTCTGTTAAATCCAATCCAATTTTATAGCGGTGGCAGATATCGATAAACTCCCAAAGATTAATACCAGCAATCTCCGATGCTTTTCCAAAAGACACTTTTCCCTTTTTATATTCATCTAATGCAGTCTCAATTTTTATTTCGCGAATGGATTTTAAGAGTAAATGACGGATAGCGGTACTTTTATCCATTTTCAAAATTTTTTGCAATTTTTCAATTTCTTTATTCAAATCCGAAGGTATTACAATTGATAATCTTTCACTCAAATTTTTTTCCCTCTTTTAAATATTTCTCATATACTTTGGGAGATAACCAGCCATTTGCGGCATATTTCCCCAAATTTGATTGAAATAGTGTCGAATCAATCATATTTTCTTTACGTAATAACAAAAGCGTATCCGCAGTAGTTACTACTTCAATTCCTTTTTGTTCTGCAACTAATCGGCCTTTTTTCTCATCCATTACCAATAATCCATCTAATTGTTGGGCTAATTGTATTGCTTCATATTCTCCCACATGAAGATAATCTTTTAAAATTGGATCATGCAGACTAATCTCCATTTTTTTAATTTTTTTATTTTTAAAATAATTTTGTAAAAGAATAGCTTCAGAAAATCCCGTTTTTATTCCTTCTTCTATTACCTCAAAATATACTTTATCGGGAATAACAATAAAATCAAATAAATTTAAAATAAACCTAATTTTACCAATTTTAGTTAGATGGATTAAAGGAGATGAATTAAATATGATCATTTATGATATTATATGTATTTTACATATTTATATTTAATTTATAAAATTACTAAGAAGGAAATTATTCATATTACGAATTAACAGAATTTAGTAAGGGTTTTTGTAAAATTTTTGATATTAAATAATAAAAAAATTAGAAATCGAACTAATTCATGCTAACCCTTAGGTGCCATCTACCTCAGGATAAAAAACTATAAAAATAAATAATGATTTTACTATTAATAGAATAATTATTTTATTAAATAATTAAATAATTAAATCATATAAGTTAACATGACATATACTACAATTTCCATTAAAGATAAGACCAAAAAAGAATTAAAGAATCTTCAATCAATATATAATGCAAAATCTATGGATGAATTACTAAAATTACTAATAATAGAAGCAAAGAAAAAGAAGATTGACGATTTTGGCATTGAATTTCAAAAAAAATTAAAAGAAAAGAATTTATCTTTAGAAGATATCATAAAATCTGGAGAAGAAATAAGAGCAAAAATCTTAAAGGAAGAATCTAAGAAATGATTCCCTTAGTTATAGATGCCAACATAATATATTCAGCCATATATAATAAAAATGGCATCGAAAGACAACTTCTTAATTCTATTATTGAAAATGATGAAATTCAATTATTTGCGCCCGCTATATTTTGGGATGAAATTATTAGGAATCTTTTAAAAAAATTAAATTTTCAGGAAGAACCTGTGAATTCTATTCTTTCCCAATTTGATATAATTGAAATTTCTCCCAAACAATATGAACCAAAGATTGTTGAGGCTAGAAGTTTAATTTTCCATGAAAATGACGTACCTTTTGTTGGCTGTGCTCTTTTCTTAAATGCACCAATTTGGTCAGGAAATGAAACTCATTTTAGAACTTTAGATAAATCTAAAAAAGTAATCTGGTTTAATTCAATAAGATTAAACAATTTTTTTAAAAAAAACAGGCTAATATAATAAAAATCCAAAAACAATACATCTTTCAACTCCTAAAAATAGATTTATATAAAGTGAGAAGTAAAATACATAACATATCAAAACTTTAGTTTTAAGTAATTTTCTTAATTTAAAAGAAAATTCTCATTTAAAAGATAATAATTTTCATTAATTTAATTTAAGAAACTTTCAACTTCAAAAATTATATAAGATAGAACCTTCAAATTGTTAAATAAAAGTAAAATTATGAAATTCTTGAAGTGATTAAAATGGCTACGGATGAAATACAACCCAAAATCACCTTGAAATTCATCCTGAAAAATTTAGGCACCATAATTAAAATGAAGAGGGCAAATCGAACCCGGATTGATAAACTTGTAAAAGCAAATCAGCAACTTAAGGCACCAATCATGCCTACTACTGAAGGTACCGGAGGAGCCATGGAAGAAGGCATGATTTATATTATGTTCAATTCCAATGAAGAAACATCCCCCGATATCTTCGACACCGTTTTTCGTGTATTTTGGGTCAATGCACCGGATTTAAAATTTTCGGTTTTAGATAATTTCCTCATCTCTGAAAACTTTAAATCAGGTCAGTGGTATAGGTTTTTTAGTAAAGGAATTTTCGAAAATCTTTCTAAAACGCACTTCCACCAAGAAGTCCATTTCGAAGAATGCGACCTTGAATTTGATGGTAAATGGCCAAATGGCTATAAATTAATTTTCCATGATAGAAAACTCGATATCAAGGGAATTTTAACCTATGAAGCAATAGACCCGAAAGGAGTACTAGTCTATTATAATAATCGGCTTGCTGTGACGCCCTCAATGGCTCAACAATTCTATGATATCTTCGCAATAAAAGTAACAGGTACCATAGAGATGCAAGGAAAAAAAATTCAGGTTTCCAATGGGAGAGGTATCATTGAACATGGATTGGGTATCTTTTCGAATCTTAACATCTATGATTGGAGATGGCTTAATTTGCAATTTTACGAAGGACAAGTCCATCTCTTTTACCATTCGCTTGATCTTGAGGACGAGGGAATTTATTTAGCTGGGGAAGGAGCTGCCGTAATGAATGGCGAATGGCATCATTTTCAGCCGGGAGATTTCCAAATAGAGGAAGTGGGCTACGGTGAGGATGATGATGTCCCGACTAAAGTACCAATCGAATGGAAAGTGACCGCTGGGAAAGATTCCACGGGGGTACCACTCTTAGACTTGAAAATGACATCCACCACTAAAATCTCTTGGCATGGAGCAATAGCCAAGGAAAATCAAGCAATAACTAATTATATCCTTGACGCCGAAGGGACGTGGAAAGGAAAAACGGTTAAAGGGAAAGGGACAATGGAAAACCAAATGCATAGAGTAATTACATAATCTAAAAACTTTTAGAATTTAACGATTTTTGATATTAAAAAAAAATTAAAAAATTAATTTATTGATTGTTAATAGTTATATCTTATCATTTAATAAACAATATTACTATAGATTTTTAACCACTGATTCTTGAATTAAGAAAGCGGATAAAGATAAAAAAGTAAAAGTTGAATTCTGGAATTTTAAGGAAATAACTTAAAAATTAAAAATGATTTTACTTGTTTATTTTTTTTTAAGTAGATGTTTTATAAAAAGAGGAAAAATATAAAAATGTAAAAAATATAATTATTATAACAAAATTATACAAATGAAAAATTTTGAAAACTTCGCATATTCCAAAAAGTATAATAGATAGAATATTGAATTCAAAAAATATTATCACTAATGATATTTTAGTTAAAAATTATAACCTAAAGCCATTAACTGCTTCTAATTATTTAAGTAGATTACAAAGAGATGGATTGATAACAAGAATTGGAAGAGGTGAATATATAACTTATCAAAAATCAAAACTTAAACTGAATGTCTCACCTGAAATAAAAAAAATTCATGAAATTATAAAAGAACAAGCACCTTTCTTAGAATTTATTTTATGGAGCGTTATTAATTTGAAAGAATTTTATCATAATATACCTACTAAAAATTACATCTTTATAGAATCAAAAGAGATGTTTGAACTAATATCTATAAAAGAAATATTATTTGAACATGACTTAGAATCTATAATAAATCCAAAGCCGAAAGACTTCGAAGAAGTGTTATATAGAATCGAAATTCCCATCATTTTATTTAAAAGAAAGAATTCTTACGGCGTAATCAAGATTAATGGCATATATACACCAATTCTAGAGCGATGTATCATTGATTTGTACTATTATATAACAAGAAAGAAATTAAATTATCCAATTGAAGAGGTTAATAATATTTTGATCGATGCAATAAATACAGGAGCGTTTAATTTTAGTTTTGCTGACAGATATGCAAAATTGAGAAATATGGAATTTGATTTCCTCTTAATTTTTTCAAAATTACATCAAAAATACCCTAATTTAATTCCTATTAAATATTTGAGAAAAGTTCTTAAACTTAATGAGAATTTAAAATTATTCTTCGGAGAAAAATGGTCTAATGGCGTTTTTTGATTCAACATTAAAAGATAAATTCCTGGGAAAAAATAAATTCTTCCAACCTGATTTTATCTTAAAGTAAATTAAAGCAAGAAAAGGATTAACCCAGGATTTATATGAAAGAGCGCTAAATGGATTAGAATATCTTTCTCAATTAAGAGATATAGGGTTAGATCCTATATTTAAAGGTGGTTCTGCTGTTCAGCTTTTAATTCCAGAGAACTTACAAAGGCTAAGTATTGATATTGATTTAACCACCGATTTAACAGAAAAGGAAATCACTTCAATATTAAATATAATACATGAAAAATTCAATAAAAAAATTTACAATTTCGATCGAGTAGGAAAAAATTTACCATCACATCTGGTTTTATATAATATTTATATTCCCTCTTTATTTTCTGAAACACCCTCTAAAATTGAATTAGATTTCCTCCTTCATAAACCGAATTATAAAATCCAACAAACCCCAATTAAAACATTCCTCTATGAATCTAATTATAGTGTTAAAACCCCAACGATTAACGCTCTAATAGGAGATAAATTAACGGTTCTTGGCCCAAAAACGATTGGAAAAGAAATGAAAGATAAACCATTAAATTTTGCAAAACAGTTATACGATATATCCATTTTATTAGCTTATTCTTCTAATATAGACGAAATTTTTAATGCTTATCTTGATGTATTTAATTTCGAAAAAATAAATCGAAACTTGCCAAACTTAAATTTAAAAGATGCAATTAACGATCTAACCAACATATGCAAATTATTTTCTCTAATACATTATAGCCCTGATTGGATTAATGATATTAAAATTATAGAACAAGCTGATTTTTTAAAAAGAGGGATAAATGGACTATTCTTATATACATCAAATCAATTAAAGTTAAGTACCTTAAAAGTAAGAACGAATTCTTCCAAAATTGCCTTTCTTGGAAAATTATTATTACTCAAACATAAAGATATTTTGACCAAACCTATACCTATGGAAATATTTCAAGAAGATAACTTAAAGATAAAAAAAATGAGCCAAAACTTGAATACCGTAAATGAAATCATTGAAAAATTGAAACTTGTAAATCGAAAGGAAAGATTCCACCTCTATTTTAAAGAAATAAAAAAAATTGATCCTATGACCTTAATTTTTTGGTTTGGATATTATTTCCCAATGGATTTACTTCAAATGGTTTGTTAAATTTTTAATTCATATTTATGACTGGAGATGGTTTAATTTGCAATTTCCCGAAGGACAAGTCCATCTCTTTTACCATTCGCTTGACCTTGAGGATGAGGGAATCTATATTGCCGGGGAAGGGGCTGCCGTTATGAATAGTGAATGGTATCACTTCCAACCGGGAGACTTCCAAATAAAGGAAGTGGGCTACGGTGAGGAGGATGATGTCCTGACTAAAGTACCAATTGAATGGAAAGTGACCGCTGGTAAAGATTCCACGGGAGAACCCCTCTTAGACTTGAAAATGGTCTCCACCACTAAAATCTCTTGGCACGGAGCAATGGCTAAAGAAAATCAAACCATAACTAATTATATCCTTGAAGCCGAAGGAACATGGAAGGGAAAAACCGTTAAAGGTAAGGGCACAATGGAAAACCAAATGCATAGAGTAATTAAATAACCAAAAAGAAATACGTATTTAGTAATTAAAAAATTAATAAAAAGACATATTTTCATTATCAATCGAATCCAAATTCTTCCTAACAACACCTATTTCATGCACTTGTTTTTTTAATTTCAAAATGCCTTCTTTAATTGTCTCCTTTTCTTTGGCACCTAAACACACAAACCTTCCTGTTGAAAAAATGTTAAAGACAACGTTTGGATTATGCATTTTATAAATCAATCCAGGGAAAACTTCGGGTTCATACATAGAATTTACTAATATCATAACAGCCATGTTTAAATCTATATTTACATGAAGATCTCCAGTCGCTACAATATTTTGAGGGGTAATTTTTGGATTTCTTACGTCAAGCCCAGCTTTTCGAATATTTTTAATTATCTTTTTAACAACCTTATCTGCTTCAAGTACATCTTTAAGACCCATTACCACCATTTTACCATTCGAAAATATTAATCCTGTGGCATGTGGTTTTTCAATCCTCATTACGAGACCTGGAAAGCGTTCTGGATTATATTCAACATCAGATTGAGTTCGTGCGATTTGAGTTAAATCGATTTCTTTTGATATTTCTACCTCAACAGTACCAACAATATTTACAATCTTATATAAAGGATTACCCTCATAATCATAATCTTCCCGATCATCTCTTTCCTCTAATTTCTCATTTTCAACTTCAATATCAAAATCTTGTTTACTCACGATTTTTATTCCCCAAATAATTATGACAAAATGAAAAATAATAAATTAAAATTGTTTTAAAGATGATTTTATTGTTAATTTTTTCCTTTTACTCAATAAGATAATGGAAATTTTTTTCACATCTATACTTTATCTTTAAATACAGATAAAATATAAATAATGATTTATAAGATTTTTGTCAGATAAATCGTAAAAGCGAAACCACTCTTAGACCTGAGAATGACGCCATCCACTAAAATTTCTTGGCATGGAGCAATGGTTAAAGAAAATCAAACTTTAACTAATTATATCCTTAACGCCGAAGGAACGTGGAAAGGAAAAACCGTTAAAGGGAAAGGGACAATGGAAAATCAAATGCATAGAGTAATTAAATAATCTAAATAGAAAAAACTCTAATATATTTCTTTTATTTTATAACAAAATGAAATTTTAAAACGAAATTCAAAAATTCTTTAGCGACATCATTTTTATATATTTAAATTGTTAATTTTTTCTTACATAAATAATAATAAGACAAAAATATGTGTTCATTAATGTTATTAAAACAATATCTTATTCATAAATACAAAAAGTTTAAGTTTTTAAACTCGTATTTAAAATTGAAAGTATGGGAAAATTGGGATAAAAAAGTTTTTCTCTTTATTATTTTAATGTGGAGGATTTGATTAGGAAACTATGTCTGAAAGAATTCAATATGAGAACTTAATATTAAATCTTTACTTGTTTAGTCGTATAAAAAATAGGGGCAATATGTTCGCTGCTAAGTTATTTTATTTATTTGAAGAAGATTTGTTCAAAAAAAGATTTATTGGTCCTAAGTATAAGATGATTAAATTTCAATATGGTCCTTATAACAATAGAATAAGGTCTGATTTAATTGCTCTTGCTAAAAATAATTTTCTTAAATTGGATATGGTTTATTACGATAATTATGATTTAGATTATAATGTATATTTTAAAAATAAAAATACACAAAAATTTCTCAAAGAGATTGACGAGTTAATTCAAGAAAACTCTGTTATTTTTAATATATTTGATGATATTCTTAATGAGTTCGGTCATTATAACGGCAAAGACCTAAAAAAATATATTTATTCTTTAGAAAAAACTGGTAAGTTAGAGAAAAAAATCGAAGAATATGAAATGGGTGAAGTTATTCTAGATCCTTGTGATTTACAAGAACCTAAATTTTCCTTTAAATTGGAAGAAGACTGGTATGATACTATCGAAATTTTATTAGATCCCAAACTTAAACAACAACTTCAAAATGCAATTGAAGAAGTTCAACATGGTAATTTCACCCGACTATAAAATTCTTGAATTAATATGGATTATATTCAAACGACTCCCTTTAAAAAGCAAATCAGGAAATTAAGATTATCTTCGAAATTAATAAAATCAATTTTACATGAATTTGACAATATGGATTCCAAACAAGTAAGACAATATCCTTATTATAAAGCTGGTATCTACAAGATGTTCAAAAAATATCGAATAGGAAGATACCGGATTTTTTTTACATATTGCAAAGAATGTTATAATAAATATAGACATTATTTGAACTGTTCCTTTTGTGATGAAAATAATTTAGAATTAATCGTCTTATTTGATATTCAAAAAAGAAGCTTTGATTACCGATAAAATAATAATTTAAATTATATTTTTAAACAGCCATCTTGTAAAATACATTAAAATACTTTTTTCCTTTAGGTGAAATGGAATAAAAAGAAAATCTTTTCCCTGCTCTTTGTTCTATTGATGATTCATTAATAATTAGATTGCTTTCCCTTAAAATAGGAAGATGATAGGCTAATTTGCTTCTATCTATCCCCAATTTTTCTGAAATTTGGTTAAAATTTATTTTTCCATTTGAATTATATAAAAATTTAAGTATCTTAAATCTAATATCATTTCCGATTATTCCAAGATCTCTTTCAATTATATCTAAGTTTGGATTAATCTTTTTAAATTCTTCATCAATTTCTGGATCTTCTAAATTATCCATACTCTCTACCAATTTTTTTTCTTTTAAATCTAACTTTGAATTTTTCATTTAACATTATTCAATATATAAATACTAAATTAAAGTATATAAATATTTTGATCTGATCAATTTTTTTAATCTGCTCAACTTCAACTATTTATTACATCTTTATTGTTTTGTAACAGTGAGAGAGCAGTATAATTTTTCTTAAAAGCTCATTTTCACTCTTAAAAGCATATACATGGCCATATTTTGTAAGATGGGTTAAATATGCATTTGTCAAAAAACTCTGATCCCCTAATAATGAAAGATAATCTAGTGGGTTATTAAAATGAGTATCAGAAGGATCTTCTAAAGGATGATATTCGGTGGGAACAAATACTCTCAATTTTGGTGCAATTAATTTATTTTTTGAATATGTACCTAATTCATGCGCTGAACCTCTCGGATCCTCTGAAAGAATAATAATCTGATCTACATCTTCATTTTCAAAAATAGATTCTTGTTCTATAACAGGATGGAGCAAACTACATTCTTCAGGAAAAATCGAAATAATATTTAAACATCGTAATGCATCTCGGACTTTTTTCCTTCTTTTGGGTTCTACGCATTTTTCATTATCACAACTTTCACACGATTGTTCAAGACATTTTCTTATATCCGGAAATCCTGAACCTAAAATGAATATTTTAATATCATTTTCTTTCTGAAGTTTCTCCGTAAATCTCCTCTTTAAACCTTTTATATAACTTTTAATCTTTTCATCAATTTGATTATTTTCCATCATAGATTTAGCCTTGAAATGATTGAACTATAAAGAAATTATATTTTATTAAATTTATATTGTAATAAATATGTGAAGAGTTAAGAAATTTGTAAATTTTCAAATTATCTCTAATTTTTTCAGATAATGCTTTACAATTTCCAGTTTTAGTATTGTTTGAATTGTCTATCAAAAACTTATAAAAATTTATAAAAATTTATAAAAATCAAAAGAAAAGATGGTTTTCTTCCACACTACATCAAATGATATATTATTTTGAGAAGACTTTTTTTTCCAAGACTTCTATTCTGTAGAAATGATTTTTTAGATAATTATTTTTTTATATATTTTTGATTTGCTTTAATATAATTTTTAAAATACCATTGAATAAAAGGAAATTCATAATCTTTTTTATCTGACTTTTCCAATGCGTTATAATATTGAAATCGAATGTTTGAATCTATATCAAACATAGGAAATTTGTTTTTATATAAAATATAATTCGTAAATAGCCGAACCATACGACCATTTCCATCTCCAAATGGATGAATACAAACAAATCGATAATGCATTATGCTGGTAATAAATACAGGATGAAATTTTATCTTATTTCTATTATACCATTTAAAAAGATCATTTAAGAGCATTAAAATTTCTTCTCTACTTTCTGGTGGTATATAATTACTTCCAGAAATCCCTATGGGATAGTTTCGAATAATTCCAGCTTCATTTGGCTTTGTTAAACTAAATAATTCTTCATGCCATTTACAAATGAAATTCATAGATAATTCTTTAGAACATTGGATCATTTTTTCATAAACTTTCATATGAGCTTTAGCTTCTATAGCGTCGCTAGCCAGTTTATTTTTTGGTAAAATATTATCATCTACTATTGCCTCAACGTCCCGTAAAGATAAAGCTGATCCCTCAATTTTATTTGAATGATGAGTAAAACGAATTCCAAAATTTCTTAAATTTTTTATTTGAGCTGAAAAAGGCATTGAATTAAGAATTTCATGATAATTTTTTATCATTTTGTTTATTATCGGTATCCATCTTTCTTTAACTATTTCATATGAAAATTTTTCCCAAATTTGAATTAAGTCTTCATATGGTGGGATTTCTAAACCGAGATATTTCTCCTTTTTTAAAACTTTTCCATTCTTTCGATAAGTATATGATAAGTATTTATATTCTTTTCCCTTGATATTTCGTTTAATTATCGTTACCATAGTATTGTTATAACTACAAATATATATAAATCCTTGCCTTTACTATGAAACGTAGTTATAACTTTTTTTAAAAAAATTTAAATCGGTTGATTTAAAATATTCCAGATTATAGATAAACTACTGAAAAAGAACGTTAAATATGCCAAAGTTACGAGAAATAAACAACTAGATACAATTAGTAATAGCTGGACATAAAGTAATTCATATAATAGATGATAAAAAAACATATCCTCATAAGTTGCGTACAGAAATTCAGAAGGATTAAATTTAACTATTAGCTTAACTATATTTGCTGAGTTTAATCTTCATCCAAGTATCTATTAGCACCATTTGATAACTATCTTTGAATTTAGTTCGATCTAAAATATTTTTAATTTTGGTATTAAATTCTTTCCACGTAAAGCCATGTAGCTTAGGGATACGGCTCATTACTAAGTACCGTAAAAAACCGTATTTTCTTAATAATTCATCTACTTCCTCCTCAGGAAGGTCAGAACATCCATCATATATCCACCCTTCTCCTTTACTTCTTAAAACGCGGTAACATTCATTGAAAACTTTAACTGGATTCTGCCAGTGATGAAAAGAACCTGTACTTACAATAAAATCAATTGAATCATCTTCAAATGGTAAGTCGGTAGCATTACTTAATTTAAATTGAACATTTTTAATGTCTCTCGCATTACGCGTTGCAATCTCTATCATTTTCTTACTCAAATCAATCCCATAAATCTTAAGTTGTGGTGCCCTTTTTGCTATTTCTATTGATAAAAAACCCGTTCCTGAACCAATGTCTATGAGAATTCCCTTTTCTATTCTTTGAATAATAGTTAGGGCAATTTTAATTTCTGATTTGCTTAGAAGCTTTTTTGCAAAAGCATTATAAAAAATAGCACCCAAAGTAGGAATTGCTTCAAATTTAACTTGCATGTCCCTAATAAATTTAACTAAACACATTTGATAATCCCTTTCTTAATGAAGAAAGTCTAACAGATTCTAATGCTTTTAAAAATCTTATGTTTTTAAAAGTTCCTTGTCAATTGAATCTTTCATTTCATAATAAATTTTTTGCATTTGTTTCATTAACATACTCAATAACTAAAATAGGTAAAAAAAAGGTATTAGATTATACTAAACTAATTCATTAAAAAAGAATTCTTAATAAAATAAAAATAAAAAATAATAAAAAAGGATTCCAAAAATAATTCCAATGGAGAAACTTTTATTTAACTTACTATTATGATATCCTAAAAAAGATTCACCTCAGGCGTGAGAAAATTAAAAATGGTAAATGAAAAAGAAAAAAACTATTATATTAAAAAAAAAAGAATTTTAATAAGGCAATTTGATGCGGCAACTAGCATTGCAAAAAACATTTTAAGTAAATATTTCGGTGATGCTAAGTTTAATGAACTCATTATAAAAGCGCGAACAGATTTTGAAATGCTATTACCCCAAATCCCTTATGTAGGAGGTAAAGATAATCATTTAACTGAATCACTTATCAGTAGCGTTATTTTACTGCCACTCCTTCGAGTTTTTGAGAAGGAAGGACTAGATTTTTATGAGATTGGCAAATTGGCATACGATTTATTCGAAGCTTTTTATAAATTTATACCACCAACAAATGATATTTTTAGCGAGGAATATATTAACCAAGAAAAAGAAAATGCTAAAAATTCCAAATTACACAAGTATCCGGGTGATTGGGTATTTGACTTCGTCGAAGGTGATGGCAAAACTTTTACTTTTGGCATAGATTATTTTGAATGCGGCGTTCATAAGTTTTATAAGAGTCAAAATGCTGAACATTTTATGCCTATCGTTTGCATAGCAGATTTTGCACAAGCGCAAGCCTACGGACATGGCCTCAAACGTACTCAAACAATAGGAAACGGAGCTCCGCTATGCGATTTCCGATATATTAAAAATGGGATTACGCCTCGAGCATGGCCACCAGACAACCTGCCGGAATTTAAAAAGAAGTAAAAAATCGCAAACTTTTTGGCAGAACTCCAAATGTATTTCTTTTACTTTCTTAACAGCAGGAAAAAGAACATTCAATTTCTATTCATTAAAAATTTAGATAATTCTTCTATCTATAGATAAAAGCTAATTTAATAATTTTCTAATATTTTCTTATATCTAATAGGGTAATTCCATTTTTAGCTCGCTTTTCTTCTTCTTCTAAATGTTTTTCGAAACCTACTTCTTTTACACGATGATAATGATCTATAACAAAAGGATATCGATCTCTTTGATATTCTGTTCTTTGGCAATTTAAGAATTCTTCACATAGAAGGCAACTCTTTATTATTTTATTAATTATATATTTGCATTTCTTTACCTCACACCAAGGTTCTGTAATATTAGCGCACATTTGACATTGTTCTTTAGTAAACCACTCTAAACCTTTTAAAAAGTTTACATAATCAAATTCTTTAATTAATGATTCAACCCAATAGTAATCATCAATGATTAATTTTTTTAATTTATTAGCTTTAATCTTGATTTCACCTTTTCCTGATGGACACTGTCCGCAATAAACGCCACAAACTCCAAAATTTTTATTAACTTCTTTCATTTCACAACAATTGTCTCTATTTTTTTTGTAAATTCATACGTCCATTTTTGTAAAAATATTTAAGAAGTATACTTTTTTGTAGCTTCTAAATACTTAGTATCCTTGCTATAGTCAAAAGATGCAATGTGAATAGGTTTTACAATAACTTTTACCCACTCAGTTAATTCAGATAAACCTTTCCAATATCCCCTCGCTTCTTTTTCAGACATATACCTACTAAATATAGAATGTGCCGCTTGATCCATATCTTTATCATCCATACTGGCTTTGCCATAAATTATAACACCTCTAGTTGGTGGACCTACCTCATCAATTAAAACAGTAACATTATTATTTCGTTTGATATTTCTACCTCTACGACTATTTTTAGGAGTTCCAATAACTATCGTATCATTATCATAGTTGAACCATACAGGTACCGCATGAATTGTTCCATCTTCATTAATACTACAGATTCGTGCAATTTTTGCTTTTTCAAGAAAAACACTAATCTCTTCCCTAGTTAATGCTGGTGATTGAGTATATGACATTTTAATTACTTCAATTTAAATATATTTAATTCTAAACCCTAATAAAACTATAATTTTAAGATAGATATAATTAATAAAATTTAAAAAATAAGATCATTTTACATCTTTATTTTACTCAAGATTCCATTAAGATAATTGATATTCTCCTGTTCCAGTTCTTCCTTTAACGCATTTACTAAAGAATATCTAAACGCCCAAACTTCCAAATTCTATTAATAAAATGTTAAAATTCAATATAAAACAAGGTTCATAGGAAAAGGGATAAAAAAATTAAGACATGAATGTTTAAAATAAAAGAAAAGTATCGCGATAAAAATAATCCATAAAATTAATTTAATTCCTAACTTAAAATATAAATAATTTCACCCTACCAAAAAATAAAATTATTTTCAATTTTTGATTCTTCCTGATATAGATTAGTTTTTAAGATTCAGATGAGTCTTTATTCTCACTTGAAGTCTTTAGAAACTTTAGAATCTCTTCTTTAAATAATGTAAAATCAGGAAGTCCATGACAAATTTCTTTAAAAGCGACTTTATCATCAACCTTTCCATATCGATGGACTAAGAAATTTCTAAATCCCTTTAACTCCTTAATTTTCTCAGCCATTTTTTTAGATAAAATATTATTATCCCGTAAAGCATTTATAATATCGTCCCTATTTGAAGGGATTCCTAATTTTAAATCCGAATTAATTATTGAGCAAATACTAATAATTTCTTGAATTGATGCTTCGACTTTTTTATAAATACCATCTTTAACTAAGCCTAAAGCTTTAAATTGGTTTATATTATCAGGAAGATTTTCTTTTACTAAATCAATACTTTCTTCAATTACTTTAATTTTAGTTTTAATTATATCAGTTCTCAAAACAATCACCGATTAATATAATCCAAATATAATGGATAAAATTCTTCATATTCATCAATGGTCTCGTTAGCGATTTCATATATCCTTTCTTCTTCCTTCACATATAGAATTTCACCTTTTAATACCTCAATCTGAACATATAATGGAAGTAATTGAAAAATCTGAATATCAAATTTTTCATTAAACATTTTTAATAATTCTAAACGTATTTCTGGGAGTTTTTTCATTTCATCATTAAAATATAAACAGATATCTATATCACTATCCTCTAAATGATATTCACTCAGAGAAGAACCATACAAAATGAAAAACTCTATTTTGGAAAAATACTTTGTATCTCTTAACTGCTTTAAAAATTTTTTAGCTAATTGTTTAATCTCTCCTTTCATATTAACATTATATCTTAAATAAAATATATAATCATTGCTATAAACCATATAATAAATTTTATCATAAATTAATCATTTTAACAACCTAATTTGTATTATTTATTAATTTCATACTCTAAAAAAGATACCCGTGAATTTTGATTATGTTATAAATGTTTATCAAAAACTTATAAAAATTTATAATTTTTTATAAAAATCAAAAGAAAGAATTGTTTCCTTCCCGTATTTATGTAAATCTGAAATCAAAAATCCATCACACTCATTAGATTTAAATTTTCTAGTTTTTTTATTTAGATCGTTAGGAGAGTTTTAGATCGCGAGGAAGAATTTTCGCCCATTTGCAAGCGGTTGTTCTCACAAGTCGGGGAGTTTATGGAGCCCCGATTGAAAAAGGGCAGTCCCTACCGCAAATGGTTGCGATTCTAAGACGTCTTTAAACATTGCTGGATAACTTCCTTCAAGACTTCCGAAGTAATGAAAAAAGCGTTACAAATGAAGTATGTCTTGAACTCGGCGACGAGCGCACAGCCCGATAACCTTAAGGCTGGTCTTTCTACAAACGGAAAGATTGATGATTGGAATAAATTTTGGAATTTTATAGAAATTACCAAATTTTT
>Ga0209986_10001291_pt1 | contig 24140 bp, 19 predicted proteins | sample BlataG_FD_183168 | JGI IMG/M metagenome (GOLD analysis project Ga0209986, IMG submission 183168) | Deep subsurface microbial communities from Black Sea to uncover new lineages of life (NeLLi) - Black_00105 metaG (SPAdes) (version 2) | ecosystem: Environmental > Aquatic > Marine > Oceanic >... | reverse complement strand
GTCAGGAGCAGCAGATGCCACGTATGCACTGGATTTGAGCAGTGTAACTCTTAAAGACGAGAACAATGACGCTATTCCGGGCGTGGTAGTAACGGATGGAACTGCTACTGTTGGGGCAGCAGTAACGCTCACATGGCAGGTCGAACCGCCAGCATCGGTAACGCAGGGTGACGACGTTACATTTAGGGTCGGTTTCTCGGAAACGGCGGATTATTACTTCCGCATTGAGAACAGCAGCGGCGGCGTAGTCTGGAGGTATCCAACAACAGGCACCAATACTGCAATGAACCCAACAGCAAAGACATGGACTACAACTACGGACACACCAACGGGTGACTACACCATCATAATCAACATCAATGACGTGGATAATGCAGACACCAAAACGGTAACGGTTCAAGGACCACCAGAAGAACAAGTCCCGATAAGCGATGCCTTGGATAGCTATTATAAGCCAGATATTGCACGCGGCACTACGGGGAATATCTACGTTGCGTTTGAGGGAACCACAGGCATAGATTTCGCAAAGTCAACGAACGTCGGCGTCAGTTTTAGCGCACAGATTCCTGTTAGTACTGCTGGTGTAGACGCTGCGATTGCAACCTACGGTGAGAACGATGTTTATGCTGTCTGGTTTGAGAGCAACGAGATTTACTATGCGAGGTCTACGAACGGAGGCGATAGTTTTGAGACAAAGGTACAGGTCAGTGATGCAGGAGAATCGATTGATGGCAACCCGGATATAGCAGTTAATAGCACTGGTGTGATTTACGTTGTGTGGGACGGCGATGACAAAATTTACATCGACAAGTCAACAGATGGAACAGCGTTTGGCACGGATGTCAGCGTGAACGATAGCTTTGCCGTAGTTGGTAAGCCTTCAATTGCGATAGACGGCAATGACAACATTCTCGTTGCGTGGGACGGCAGAATCAGTGGTATGACCAATCATGTGTATCTTGCCAAATCAACTAATGGCGGTGCAGCATTCAGCACACCAGTAGTCAGGGTTGATGATTCTGGCTCGGATGCATTATGTCCATCAGTAGTGGTTGACCCGGCTGACAGCAACAAGGTATACGTGGCATGGCAGGATGCCAGGGCGGCGGATGGTGGAGACATCTACGCGGCAGCTTCGACTGACGGCGGCGCAACATTTGGCACTGGCGAGAAGGTGAACGATGACACGACAGACACAGCGCAAAAGTTCCCGTGCATGGCAGTCAATTCCAGCGGTGCAATCTTCGTAGTGTGGCAGGACGGTAGGAATTATACCAGTGATTACGACGTCTATTTCGCAGGCTCTACTGACGGAGGAAGTACATTCAGCGAAAACAGAAAGGTGAATATAGACGATACCAAAGCCGTAACTCCTACACTAACTGTGGACGATACTAACGCGTTCGTGGCATGGAGGGATACGGATGACAACAGGATTTACTTCAGGAAGATGCTACTAGTACCAGAAGTACCGACACCAGTCCTGACAACCATTACGGTCACGCCAGCAACGGCAAATGTGGCTGTCGATGGTACACAACTATTCACGGCAACTGCATACGATCAAAACAGCGAGGTAATGGCTGACGTTGACATCACGTGGACGAGTAGCAATGAAACCGTTGGAACCGTAAGTCCGGCAACAAATACAACAGTCGCAGACGGAACTGCAACTACGACATTTACGGCGCTCGCAGCGGGAACGACAAATGTAACGGCGGAGAGTGCGGGTGTAAGTGAAACGGCGGAGGTGAATGTGACGACATGTCCAAGATACGACATAAACGAAGATGGAAACGTTGACTTCAAGGATTTGGCCGTGTTAGGTTTGCATTACGGAGAAACCACGACTTCGCCATATCCGAGATACGACATAAACAAAGATGGAAACGTTGACTTCAAGGATTTGGCCGTGTTAGGTTTGCATTACGGAGAAACCAACTTGTGTTAGCTAGTTAGGAAAGGAGCTTTAAAAAAAACAAATGCAACAAAATATAAACGTGGCAAACAGATGTTTTAAAAATGCCACGTATTTTTTTATTTTTTTGGGGGTTTTAGTATTAATAAGCATAAGCACGTTAGGGGTTGGAATAGTAGCTGCGAGTAGCCCGGCGGTCAGCATAAGTCAGGCATCGCAGTCTGTTGACACAGGTGATACGTTCACGATAGATATTGCCGTTGACCCTGCGGAGAACGGTGTTAGCAGTGGATCAGTCAAAGTGTCGTTTGATGCAAATGCGATGCAGGCTGATAGTGTAACAAACGGTAATTTGCTCGGGACAAGTCCAATCGTGCCTTCAGGCTACCCAAAGATAGACAACACCAATGGCACGGTGCAGGTAGAGTTGACTCGCTTTGGAGCGACACCAGTGCCAACGCCCAAAGGCACCTGGGCAGCGATTACATTTACGGCTAAGACTGGTGCCACACCAGGAACTTATAACGTCAATCTCACATTAGTTTCACTTGCAGATGAAAACTTCAATGATATATCAGGAATAACGATAACCAATGGAACCGTTACGATAGTGGGAGTACCGATCGTTAGCATAAGCCCGGCATCACAATATGCCTCTGCTGGTGATACCTTCACGGTGGATGTTACCGTGGACCCCAAAGCTAAGGGTATCAGCAGAGGGGAGGTAAATATAGCTTTTAATGCTACTGCGATGCAAGCCAGCGGTATTGCAGCGGGTGGTCTGCTCGGTATCGGTCCGTCAGTAAGCGTTAATAATATAGATAACACTACGGGAACGATTCAATATGTATTGACGCGTACAGGAACGACAACACCGCCAACGCCTTCAGGGACGTTCGCAACGATTACATTTACAGTGAAGAGCGGAACTCCAGACGCGACATATAACATAAAACTCACAAAGGTTGGACTTGCAGATGAGTCTGCAGCGGATATACCCGGAATAAAGGCATTCAATGGAACTGTTAAGGTAGGAGAACCAACCGTTAGCATATACCCGGCATCGCAGACGGTCAGCGCAGGAGATACGTTCACGGTGAATGTTACCGTTGACCCGGCAGGCAGGGGTGTTAGCAATGGTTCGATTTCAATCTCGTTTAATGCAAGTACGATGCAGGTTGATAGTGCAGTAGCAGGTGATTTACTCGGTACAAGCCCAACGGCAGCTCCGGGCTACCCGAAGATAGACAATACAACCGGCACGGTGCAGGTTGATTTGACTCGCGTTGGAACGACACCAGTGCCAACGCCTGAAGGCACTTTTGCAACGATTACGTTTACAGTGAAGAGTGGAACTCCAAACGCGATATATAACATTAAACTCACAAAGGTTGGACTTGCAGACGAGACTGCAGCGGATATAACAGGGATAAAGGTGACCAATGGAACTGTTAGGGTGGGAGGACCGACCGTTAGCATAGATCCAGCCGCGCAGACGGTCAGCGTAGGAGATACGTTCACGGTGGATGTTGAAGTTGACCCGGCGAGTAATGGTGTTAGCGCGGGATCAGTTAAAATCTCGTTTAATGCAAGTGCGATGCAGGCTGATAGTGCAGTAGTAGGTGATTTACTCGGGGCAAGCCCAATGGTAGCTCCAGGCTACCCAAAGATAGACAACACCAATGGCACGGTAGAAACGGATTTATCTCGCGTTGGAACGACACCAGTGCCAACTGCCGCAGGCACCTGGGTAACGATTACATTTACAGCGAAGAACGGAACTCCGGATGGCACTTATAACATAAACATCACAAAAGCAGAACTCTTAGACGAAAGCGTAATTAATGTTATAACAGGGATAACGCCCACTAATGGAACCGTGACACTAAAAACGTCAGTATATCCGAGATGGGACATAAACGAAGATGGGGAAGTAGACTTCAAGGATTTAGCTATATTAGGAGCGCATTACGGCGAGACCACGACCTCGCCATATCCAAGATACGATATAAACGAAGATGGGGAAGTAGACTTCAAGGATTTAGCTATATTAGGAGCGCATTATGGAGAAACCACCTCTGCATAAACAAATAGGAGATAAAAATGATAAAAACGGAAAAAAATAAAAGCGTAGCATGTGGATTTAAATTTGCCACATATTTTTTTATTTTTTCCCTACTATTAAGCACGGTAGGGATTATTGGAACAGTAATGGCGAGTGGACAAACGGTCGGTGCAGAGGAAACAACGCCGCCAGCAATAGCCTTTATTGCGCCAACACCGGCAAATGGCTCGACAATAACCGTAAACTATGTAACCATAAATGTTAGCGTAACAGATCCAAGTAATGTGTCAACGGTGCTTTTGAATTGGAATGGAGTAAATGAAACGATGAATATGACAGGGCTAAATACATGGTCTGTGGACAAGACGGACCTGTCAAATGGGGAATACACCTATAAGATTTACGCAAATGATACCTGGAATAACTGGGGTGTAAGTGAAGTAAGAACTGTGAATGTGATGTCGGCAGCAGCACCTACTGTCAGTATTGACCCAGCGTCACAGGATGTTTCCGCTGACGATACATTTACGGTGAATGTTGCAGTTGACCCCTCGGGTAAGGGTGTTAGCACTGGATCAATTACAACTTCGTTCAATGCAAGTGTGATGCAAGTTAATAGTGCAGTGGCAGGTGATTTACTTGGTACAAGTCCGATTGTAGCACCTGGCTACCCAAAGATAGACAACACCAATGGCACGGTAGAAACGGATTTATCTCGCTTTGGAGCGACACCAGTGCCAACGCCCAAAGGCACCTGGGCAGCGATTACATTTACCGTAAATAGCGGTGCTCCAGACGGAACCTATGACATAACCATCACAAGCGCTTCACTTGCCAATGAAACTTTTGTGGACATACCGGGAATAACGATAACCAATGGAACCGTGACAGTAAAAACCTCACTATATCCAAGATGGGATATAAACGAAGATGGGAAAGTAGACTTCAAGGATTTGGGTATCTTAGGTGCGCATTACGGCGAAACCACCGCGACACCATATCCAAGATGGGACATAAACGAAGATGGAAAAGTTGACTTCAAGGATTTAGGTATATTAGGTGCGCATTACGGCGAGACGTACGTATAAAAAAAGACAAATGATAGGAAATGGAAAAATAAAACTGTGGCATGAAGGTTTAAGTTTACCAATAGTGTATCTTTTATATTTTCCCTATCACTATATTAACTCACGTTATCAATGTCCTCTTTATCCTCTCTAAAACAGAGGGTAATGTTAGAATAGATGAAAAAAGGGGATAAAAAAATAGGAGGTGAAAAAAGAAAAAAATGAAAAATGAAAAAAAGAACGCATGGAAAGCAATTGTAGTAATCGTGACAGTATTGTCTGTGCTTGCAGTCGCTATGGCAGGAACCGCTTCTGCAAAGTCGCTGTACGTGATTGCGGATATCAACGCCTATCAGAATATTCCAATCCACGCATACGATATCCAGCCAGCCCCAACCTATCTGGTTTATCAGACCTCACAGGGGATACCTGATAGAGACGGTGGAGCCGTAGGTTTAACCATTGATACGGATTCGGGATATCTGTTCGCCACATTTGAATTCTCAGATAAAATGGACTTAATTGACGGTACAACCATGAAGACAGTGGGACAGGTGACCGCACCCCAGGCAAACGACCTGGCCGGTATTGTCGTGGATCAGGACAAGCAGAAAGTCTATACCGTGGATAGGGATACGAATCATCTATACGTCTACAAGTGGGATGCAGTGAGCAAGACACTGACACTTGAAGGTACCACTTATATATCATTGAAAGATTGCTCCCGAGCCTATGGTATTGCCTTAGATGAAGTCAATGATCTGCTTTATGTGGGGGACAAAACCATGAGCGTAAAGTATTACCGCACTGACACCTGGACAAAAGCCGGAGAGTTCGCGGTATCACATTACGCTACCGGTATTGCCATTGATGTAACTAATCAATATGTCTACACTGGATCGGGCAGCCCTGGTAGTTCCAGTTACCTGCTAAGCAAATACGATCTGTCAACAGGTACGGAAAGCACAGTGAACGTTGGGAGTACTGTACTCGGCGTGGCGGTAGATCCGGCATCGAGTCTTGTTTATATCACAACCTATGGAGATGGAACATCCACAACCCAGGATAGGCTTATCGTTTACGACTCCAGTTTAAACCGAAAATGGATGTCCACAGACATTGGAAATCCCACAGGATTGTGCGTACCAGGTAAAGAGGTTTCATACAACCCACTCAGCCTCAGCAAAGACGATGGACTTGCCGGTGCATGTGTGAACCCAGGAGATACCATCAACTACGAAATTTGCTATGACAACACGTTAAATACTTACGCCGCGTATAATGTAACGATCACCGATACACTGTCTGCAAACACGAGCTTTGTATCGGCTTCGGGTGGGGGAACCTATGATTCAGGTACCCACACCGTTACATGGGACATTGGAACGCTCACAGCCGGAGCAGCAAAGAAATGTGAGGCATTAGTGTTAACGGTAAAATCGGGCACCGCTCCAGGGACCACGATCACCAATTCCGCTGTCATTGACAGCGATGAGACACCACCAACGACAAAAAATGTATATACCACAGTTTGCGCAGCAGCGCTGCCCGACCTCGTGATTAAGGACATTCGAGTTCTTGGAACAGCGACTACTACCACAGCGGAACTGGAACTCGCGGGCGATAAGCCTTCAGACGGTGAAAAATCCGCGAATGCACCGGTAATTGGCGCAATTCCTTCTGTAGCCACCACAGGCACGAATGCCACATATAAGACAGACGAGGACAACGCGAACAATGCAGGCGCGCACATACCAGACTACGATATGGACGTGTATCTGTTCAGAAGTAGCCCAAAAGCACCTATCGAGTTCTATATCGAGAACAATGTGTCCTTGACGAGTATTACTAGCGCAAAGTTAACGCTCTATTCATGGGATGTGGACGACTATCGCAGGCTAGGCTCACAGGGCGAAAGGGACATGGTTTACTTCAACGGGCATTACGTCGGTGACCTTACGGGTGCGGACGATAAGTGGAGCACCAGCACGTTCACGATTAAACCTGCGTGGATCAAGATGGGAAACGAGAATCTCGTGAAGATAACCATTGACGAACTTACGCAATATAATTGGGCAGTTGAAATCGATTGGGGTATGCTGATAGTAAATGAGGGTACAGTCGGTAATGCCACAATTACATCGCTCACAACAGACAAAAAAATCTATACGCCGGGAGAAACGATTACGGCAACAACAGAGGTCGATACCACTCTAAGTTCGCAATCAGTGAAACTGGAGAATAACCTTATAGCGCCAGACGGCACGATTTTAACCGGAGATAGTACAACGTACACCACATCTGGCACCACTAAAGACCCGAAGACAATATCGCTAATGCTGCCAGGTACAGCCAAAGGAGGGATTTATACGGTGGAAGCGATAGTGTACGATGCCGGAACAATGACACGGCAGGATAGTGAGAGCGTTACGATAACCGTGCCAGGTGTTGCAGGCTGTTACGTTGAATACCTGATCGAGAACATTGGAAATGGTAGTGCACCAGCAAGCACAACATATCTATACGTTGATGGAGGCAGTGCTATTGCAGCCGATAGTACAGCTACTTTAGCACCGGGAGCAAGCAGATGGGATAGTTTCGCAGGTTATTCATTTAACGGTACGCACTTGTTCAGAGTTTGCGCAGACGGACCAAATAGCATCAGCGAAACAATTGAGACAAACAACTGCAAAGAAGAGAATTTGACATGTACAGGCGGGGGCGGACCACCAGGAGGAGCACCAACCGTTAACATAACCCCAGCATCACAAACAGTCTCTGCAGGCAAACAATTCACCATAGATGTTGCAGTCGCCCCTGCTGGGAACGGCATCAGTTGTGGTTCAGTTACAATTTCGTTTAATGCAGGCGTGATGCAGGTTAATAGTGTGGTAGCAGGTAATTTGCTCGGGGCAAGCCCAATGGTAGCTCCAGGGTATCCAAAGATAGACAATACAGCAGGCACGGTAGAAACGGATTTATCTCGCGTTGGAGCGACAGTACCACCAACTTCCAACGGCACATGGGCAACGATTACATTAACAGTGAAGAGCAGTGCTCCGGATGGAACTTATGGCATAAACATCACAAGCGCTTCACTTGCCAATGAAACTTTTGTGGACATACCGGGAATAACGACCGTAGATGGAACCGTGACAGTAGAGCCCTCAGGATTTCCAAGATGGGACATAAACGAAGATGGAGTAGTTGACTACAAGGATTTGGGTATATTAGGCGCGCATTACGGCGAAACCACCACGACGCCATATCCAAGATGGGATATAAACGAGGATGGAGTAGTTGACTACAAGGATTTGGGTATATTGGGTGCGCATTACGGCGAAACCACTATATAAAAGACAGATGATAGGAAATGGAAAAATTAAAAACAGATGGTAATAATAGATGAAGAAGGGGAAAAAAAGGCGAGAAAAAGAAGAAGAAGTAATGTACGGAAAGTGCAATATGAAGAAGAAAGAGATAAGGAAAATTAGGAGGTGAAAAAGAATGAAAAAGAATGAAAAAAGCGTAAAAGGAAATAAGGACTTAGCGAAGTGGTCTATTATAGCAGCGTTAGCCATTCTGCTATCGTTGGCTGCAATTGGTGTCGCAGCAGGGCAATCGGTTAGCATAAGCCCAACATCGCAGTCTGTCAACGCAGGTAGTACGTTCACGGTGGACGTTGCCGTTGACCCCGCGACCAAGGGTGTTAGCGCTGGATCAGTCATAGTTTCGTTTGATACAACGGTGATGCAAGCTGATAGTGCAGTCAAGGGCAATTTGCTCGGGGCAGGTCCACTTCCAGGTCCAGGGCATCCAAAGATAGACAATACCGCAGGCACGGTGGAGCTCGATATGAGTCGCGTTGGAGCGACAACACCGCCAACTGCCGCAGGCACCTGGGTAACGATTGCATTTACGGCTAAAGCAGGTGTTACAACAGGGACTTATAACATAAACATCACAAAAGCAGAACTCGTAGATGAAAGCTTTAATGATATAACCGTGACGGTAACCAATGGGACTGTTGCGATAGCAGGAGTAACACCACCAACACCAAGCATTAGCATAAGCCCCGCATCGCAGTCTGTCAGTGCAGGTAGTACGTTCACGATGGATGTTGCAGTTGACCCTGCGACCAAGGGTGTTAGCGCTGGATCAGTCATAGTTTCGTTTGATACAACGGCGATGCAAGCGGATAGTGCAGTTAAGGGTAATTTGCTCGGGGCAAATTCAATTACAGGTCCAGGGCATCCAGCGATAGACAATACCGCAGGCACGGTAGTAACGGATTTATCTCGCGTTGGAGCGACAACACCGCCAACTGCCGCAGGCACCTGGGTAACGATTACATTTACGGCTAAAACAGGTGCCACGCCAGGGACTTATAACATACTCATCACAAAAGCAGAACTCATAGATGAAAGCCTGAATGATATAACAGGAATAGCGGTAACCAATGGGACTGTGGCAGTAGCACCACCAGTAGTTTTAACCACAATCACAGTCTCGCCACCAACAAAAGCGTTGTATGTTGGTGGAACGCAACAATTTACGGCAACAGCAAAGGATCAAAATGGCAATGTAATGACTGGAATTATCATCGCATGGACGAGCAGCGACACAACTGTTGGAACCGTAAGTCCGGCATCTGCAACAACAGGTTCTGCTGGAACAGCAACTACGACATTCACCGCAAAAACAGCGGGATCAACTACGATAACTGCTTATAATGGAACGGTGCCTGGCACGGCAGCAGTGACAGTATCTACTCCAGCAGGCAGAAGAGGCGGAGGTGGAGGAGCAGCAGCACCACCTACGAGAACAGGAGAGACCGCAGTCTCCACAACTGCGGAAGGCAAAGTGGAAAAAACAGTTCCTGCACCTTCAGCAGACGGAAAAGCAGTTGCAACAATCACCGCGGGAACGATAGCGAAAGTAGCGGGAGCGCGTTTGACAACGGTTACAGTAAAACCACCGGCAGTTCTGCCAGCAGGAGTGCCATCAGGAGTCGAGTACATCGGATACGCATACGACTTCGGACCTGCGGGTGCGACGTTCGAGCCGGCGATAGAGATATCCATTGAATTCGATTCGACAAAGTTCGAAGGAAAAACACCGGTGATATACGTTTACGAAGCAGGCGCGTGGAAGGCACTGGAAACAACAGTCGTGGGCAATAAAGCAACCGCTACGGTTGAGCACTTCTCGACTTTCGTGCTGTTCGCCGCGGAGGAAGTAACGCCTACGATTACACCGGTAAAAGTAACGCCAACGGTACCGCCACCAGTAGCAACGCCTACACCAGTAGCAACGCCAACGCCAACACCGACACCGGGCTTCGGAGCGGTATTTGCAATTGCAGGTTTACTCGCTGTGGCATATCTGGTGCTGAGAAGGAAGAGGAAGTAAAAGCGAAAAGAAAAGAAAAGCAAAACAAAAAAGTGAAAAATGTTGGGGGATGTTTTTTTTATTCCCCTTTTTTATTATTTTTATTTTTAATCTTGCCACAAGATTACACAGATTTACACAAGAAAAAATAAATTGTAGACACAGATTAACGCAGATTAACGCAAATTAACACAGACAAGATGAAACGAGCAATGCCGTTAAAAATATGCCAGCTACCCAAAAAAAAAATCAGTGTAAATCAGTGTAAATCAGTGTCTTAAATAGAAGGGAGTTATACTTTATATACAACGAGAAATCAGAGGATAAAGAAATGAAAAGGGTAAGCATCAGGATAAAAGGAAACGTGCAGATGGCTGGATTCTGGACGTTCATCAAGGGTCTCGCAGATTCGCTTAACGTGAAAGGATTTGCCGAGAATCTGGAAGACGGAAGCGTTAGGGTTGTCTGCGAGGGTGAAAAGGATGGAATAAATGAGTTAATTAATTCGATAAAGGAAAACACGCCTTCTTTTGCACGCATTGACGAAATGAACGTGGCATACGAAGAGTACAAAGGAGAATTCACCGGTTTTGAACGCAGAGGAGCGGATGTTCCGAAAGAAGATAAGGAGGATGCAATGTTGAGGTATATGCAGAGCTTCGATAATAAAGGAGAGGTGATGATTGGTATTTTGAGTTCAATGAATGAAACTATGAAGAGTGTTAAAGAGGATACAGGTCAAATAAAGCGGGATACGAGCCAGATGCTGGAAAAGCAGGATATGATGCTGGAGAAACAAGATGATACAATAGAAGAGATAAGATCACTAAGGGGAGACCTGAAGTCGTATATGGAGAACAAGTTTGCTAAAATCGAGCATGAAATAATGGATATAAAAGCAAAAATCGGGATGGTTTGAAAGATTACGACATCAATGCAGCAATATATTGATTTAAATAGTGCATCTTATATTCTTAGGAGGAAAAAAAGAGCCATGAAAGAGAAAATCGTGGGATTAATAGTGGTCTCAATAATTCTACTGGGACTTCTTCCGATAGTGAATGCGCAACAAACAGCCGTATCTATTTCTGATGCATCGGCAGAGACTAACGAAACGGTCACGATACCCATCAATATAACGAACGTCACGGATTTTGGTGCAGCAACCTTCTGGCTATCGTATATCAATAGCGTGGTGATCGTGGATAGTGTATCTGACGGAGACATGGGTTCGGTAACGGCAGGGATAAACAATACCGCTGGAGTGACGAAAATGAGCTGGTTCACTACAACTGGTAAGACTGGCGACTTCGTTTTCGCTTATGTTACTTTGAATGCCACTGGTAGCGCAGCAGACTACACAAGTGAACTGAACCTTACGGTAAAGAAGCTGGTTGACACAGGCAACAGTCCAATCGAGCATACGGTTGATAAAGGTATGTTTACGGTAAGTGGTACTCTGCCTACACCAACGTCCACTCCATCACCGACACCATCGCTAACACCTACACCATCACAGACAGTAACGCCTACATCAACACAAACGCCAGTATTAACACCTACGGGAACACCGACAGTAACGCCAACGGTAGCACCAACAACGTCAATACCTACCGCAACAGCTACACCAACGCCTGAAGAACCTGGGTTCGAAGCGGTATTCGCTATTGCAGGTCTGTTAGCCGTTGCTTATTTGGTGCTGAGGAAGAAAAGGAAGTGAAGAAGAAGCAAAAGAAAAAAATATAAAAGTTTTTAGGGGGATGTTTTTTTATTCCCCAACACTTTTTCTTTTTACAAAAAAGAAAACCTGTGCTAAAAGAAAAACAAAAAAGTTCTTTTGGTCAACACCACCAGGAAGTAGTGCTCGCAAACTTTTCTTTTCAAAATAAAAAGTTTATTTCATTACTAATTATAGATTTATTAATGAAGATGGTGATGATATAGATATGGCTGTGCTAATAGATAAAAATGGGAACATAGTTGCAACACATTCAATAAAGATTAGTGGACATTATGACCCTGAGAGATGGGATAGTGATAAAGTGAGAGAGTTTATAGAAGAGAAGATGCAGTTATTGCTGGATAAAGCAGATATAGAGCTGCTACAGGTTGATGGAGATAACATAGATGTCATGGTATATGTTTCAGAGCCTGATAAGCCACCCCATATCATAGAGAGTTATGCACAGCTTTGGATGATGACAAATGACATAACCGGACAAAATGGATTATTCGTCGATAAAATTGACGTTGATGAGAGTAACTTTGAGAATAGTATGTATCTTGTGGTTGGGCACTATAAAAATAAAAACAAAAATAAAACGGTGAAATGAAAAGAGCAAATATTATCATAAAAGGAAACGTGCAGATGCCGGATCCCAGACGTTCATCAGGAATACGGCAGATTCGCTTAACGTGAAGGGCTTTGCCGAGAATCTGGAAGACGGAAGCGTCAAGGTTATTTGCGAAGGTGAAGAAGAGGGGATAAAGGAGTTAATTAATTCGATAAAGGAAGACACAGAGAAGATGCTTGGAAAACAAGATACAACGATAGATATCCTGCGAGACGTAAAAGATTCTTTACTTGGTGCTGAAAGAAAAAGAAGAGAATGTGAAACAATGCAAAAGGCAAGTGCAAAATTGAAAAGTTTTTTAACCACCATCGCGGCAATATCGTTTGGAAAGTCTAATTATTTTTTGTATCTTTTACAAAATAAATGCTCTTTATGCGTAAAGAAATTTATACACATCCGTAAGTTATTTATGTAGAAATATTAATCTTCGGGATAGGGATTTAATAGCTGCATTTATGCTCATCCAGTACAGGATGAAGAAAAAGAAATAGGTGGTAAAAAAGGAAAAAAATGGAAAGCGAAAAGATGAAAACAAAAGCGATTGTATTGGTGATTTGCACAGTCTTTTTAGTGGCTATGACCGCGGTTAGCCTTGCACGTACAGGTACAAATAAAGAAGACAACCAACCAGTAATTTTTGAGACAAAAGAACTTAATCATGCGCCCGGTGCGGGAGAGTGTGCACCCGGTGAATTCCTTGTTAAGTTCAAACCCGGTCTCGGAGAGGCAGCGATAAACGCGATGAATTTCGAATATGGAACTTCCGTGAAGTCCACTCTAATCTCAGGGACTAAGGTGCTAAACGTTCCCCCAGGTAAAACAGTCGATGAGATGGTCAAAATATATGAAAGTCTATCCGAAGTTAAATATGCAGAACCAAACTACGTTATCCATGCTCTTATGGTTCCCAATGACCCATATTACTCATATCAGTGGCATCTCGACAATGATGCATACGGAGGAATAAACATGGAATCCGCATGGGACATATCCACGGGAACTGGTGTTGTAGTGGCTGTGCTGGACACCGGAGTGGCTTATGAAGATTATGGTGCATATTGTCAAGCCCCGGATTTGGCTGGCACTACCTTTGTAGCGGGTTATGACTTTGTAAATAGTGATGCACATCCAAACGATGATAACGGACATGGCACACATGCTACTGGCACCATCGCTCAGACAACCAACAATGGTGTCGGTGTTGCCGGAGTGGCATTTGATTGCTCAATAATGCCCGTGAAGGTACTCAACGCAACAGGTAGTGGATCACATTCATGGATAGCAGATGGTATCCGGTATGCAGCGGATAATGGTGCTGACGTTATCAGCATGAGCCTGGGTGGACCAAGTTCGTCACAAACGATGGAAGACGCAGTTGCTTATGCGTACAACAACGGGGTTACTCTCGTCGCTTCTTCCGGTAATGACTATCAAGAAGGAAATCCAACGAACTATCCTGCGGCATACGATGACTATGTCATTGCGGTTGGTGCTACCAGATACGATGAAACTCGTTCATATTATTCCAATACAGGTAGTTATCTAGATATAGTTGCTCCCGGTGGTGATACAAGTGTGGATCAAAACGAAGATAGCTATTATGATGGAGTTCTGCAGCAAACTTTTCCCGAAGGATATCCATGTGACTTCGGTTATTACTTCTTTCAGGGTACTTCAATGGCAGCGCCTCACGTCTCTGGCGTGGCAGCACTTGTGATCGCTAACGGCGTAACTGGTCCGGATAATGTCAGAAATAGACTGCAGAGCACAGCAGAAGATAAGGGCACTCCGGGTTGGGATGCAGAATATGGCTGGGGATTAGTGGATGCCGAGGCAGCATTGGGAATAGGTCCTACCCCAACGCCAGTGGTAACGCCAACGCCAACACCTACTCCATCCCCAACGCCAACACCCGACGGACTATGTGGCGACGTGAACTGTGATGGGACAGTGAACATGGGAGACGTTGGATTGTTACACAACCACGTGCAGTATGGGTATCCATTGAACTGCTGTTGACAGACGAACTAAAAAGGAAAAGGAGAGGATAAGCATTAAATTTAGTGCTTATCCATTTTTTTTTTTGATTAAAGCAAAAGGAGGTGAAAAAAAAGGATGAAAAAAATAGCATTTGGTATATTGGTGTTTGCCGCGTTTGCAATGCTTGCAGTGCCCGCAGGAGCACAGGAAGTCTATTTTGTCCCTCAGCACAGCAGTGCAGATTACTGCAATACTACTGACGTTGAGATATGGGTAAATGCTACCGGGCTCAAGAGCGGTCAAATAAATCTGACATACGACCCCACCTGCGCAAATGTAACAAATTATGTAAAGAATGCAACGAATTTTCCGTCGAACCTTTGGACACATCACTACGGAAGCGAATGGATAACGTTTATGACATCAGAGCCATCACTAAGTGGAAATTATGAAATCGGAACGCTCACGATACACTGTGTCAATGCTGAGGACTGTACAACACCATTGGAATTCAACATGGATGACCCCGATGCGTACTGTGCATTGTTCGATTCTTACGCTGGTGAAATATCATCAGTTACCTGGAAAGACGGGACATTTACATGTGGAGCACCTACAACCCTCGATCTCTTCGACACCGAAACAGGCACATACCCAAGCATCTCAGGCACTCACACCGGAACGATCACACCAGACAGCGACATAACCGTTAATAACCTGTATACGTATCCCTGCACAGGCACAGGGGGACATACCGAATACGTCCACATCTATGGAACCGGAATAGACGAGAGCGCTTCATGGACTGGTTACAGCGGTGACTGGCATAACATATCATTCAGCGAGATCACACTCGAAGCGGGAAAAATATACAACTACGAAATAAGAACAGGCTCTTATCCGCAGATAATCCATGCAACCAGCAAGTCTGTAACAGGAGGGACTATCAATTGCACATCGTTCGTTGACGCAAACGGAAAAACATATAACGACTGGATTCCAGGAATTAGACTATACAAAAAATAAAAACTTTTTATTTTTTTATTTTTTTAAAAAAATGTGCAAAGAAAACCCGAATTTAACCGCTAACTCGAACCTTAACCCGGGGATTGCAGCGCTAGCAATATTAACATTTGTAGCGATATTTACATCCACTGCGTTATCTATTGTTGACATCGGTCTCGCATCAGCAAAAAGCGGTGATGATGCTACACCACCAATAGTAACGAACCCGGATGCGAATCCAGATACGATTCCCGCTGATGGAGTCACAAAGTCAAGGCTAAACGTTACCGTAACCGATCCTGAAAGCATTGTTGTATCGGTTATAATAAACCTATCTTTAGCCGGAGGCTCTTCAACACAGGTTATGATTCCTACCGAGGGTAATGTCTATTCTACAACCACGACAGCCAAAGCAGGAACAGCGCCAAGCACATATAGCTTAGTAGTGACTGCAACAAACATCGCTGGCTATTCTAATAGCTCAGTGAGCATTCCTTTAACCGTTACTGCACCAGCAACCGCAACGCCTACACCATCCCCGCAAGTAACACCACTCCCACAGACGATAGCACCAACACCTTCGCCAACGCCACCATTTCAACCGATACGCATGGCAATAGTAATGGTAATAGTAGTAGCAATAGTCGCTGTGGCGATAATCGTGGCAGTCGCTTTCGTACCACGGATGCGGAGAAGGAAGAAATCGTAAGTAGTAAAGAGAGAGCAGAGAAAAGCAAAAACAAAAGCAAAAAGATGAAAAATTTTTTGGGGATGGGTTTTCCCCTTTTTTATTTTTTATATCTTTAACTTGACTTTGTCATATTTAAAATTTACCGCCGGGAACGCGGAATTAGAGGTTTAGTTTATTAGCGGTTCAGCTTGTTAGCTAAACCTCTAATTTTAAGTGGTTCAGCGGCTTGGCTCGTTAGCGATTTAGACTAAACCCCTAATATATCCTCTGCGTTCTCCGTGAACTCTGCGGTTAATCTGACAATGTCAAGCTAAGAACGATGGATTTATAATAACGGCATTCTTTACATCTAAATTAGAAAAGCTAAAAAGGAGGGGAGTAATGTGGGAGAAGCAATAGCAGAAGAGGTTATAGATGCAATACCAAGTATCTTAAAAATTCATGCTACTGAGTTCTCAATGGATTACGATAAGGATGCGGATGTCCTCTACATAAGTTTTAAACGCCCACAAAATGCAACTGATACCGATATATTAGACAATGGCATATTAGTCAGGTATAGGAACCATGAGATAGTTGGGATAACGGTGATAGGCGCTAGTAGGTGGCTGAAAGAATAATTTTGTTTACCGCTGAGCCCGCAGAGAACACAGAGAGTCAGAAAAATCATTTATCCTGTTGAAACCCTCTTTTTTTATCATCTCAGCGCACTCCGTAATCTCGGCGGTAAATAAATACATCAATAAACTTTAACTTACATAACTATATTTCTCTTTTTATAATATTAAGACTATGCAATGGACATACGCAAAGGCAGGCGTGGATATAAAAAAGGAGCAGGGTGTTGTCCAAGCGCTATCAGCGGAGCTAACGGGGCAAAAGGATTTAAAAGGTTTTTCGGGTCTTTTGGAACTTCCTTTTGATGCGCAACATCTCCTCGCTATTTCCACTGATGGCGTTGGCTCGAAAGTGCTGATTGCCGCAAAGCTGAACAAATGGGATACCATCGGTATAGACTGCATTGCGATGAACGTGAACGATGTTTACTGCGTTGGAGCAACGCCTATTGCTTTTGTTGATTATCTTGCGATGGAAAAGCCTGATGAACGGATTGCATCGGAGGTAGGCAAGGGCTTGGAAGAAGGAGCGGAAATCGCTGATATTTATATCGTGGGCGGTGAAACGGCGATACTACCAGAGGTAGTAACCGATTTAGACCTTTCCGGAACTTGTGTTGGATACGTGAGAAAAGATAAGGTGATAAGAGGCGAGAAGATAGAAGTAGGCAACCTGGTTCTGGGCATGAGAAGTTCGGGCATACACAGCAATGGGTTAACACTTGCGAGGAAAGTAATAGAAGAAGCAGGGTTCTCATATAACGAGCCGTTCGTGTATAATCCAGAAAGAAGCATAGGTGAAGAGTTACTCACGCCAACGCGGATATACACAGCGGTTTTAGAGCTCTTGAAACGGTGCGAAGTGCACGGTCTGGCGCATATAACCGGCAGTGGCTTCTTAAAACTGCGAAGAATCACCGACCTCGGCTTCGATATTTATAATCCGATGGAGCCGAATGACATATTCAAGTTCGTCCAGGAGAAAGGTAACGTTACTGATGAAGAGATGTATAAGACGTTCAATATGGGTATGGGCTTCGCTGTTGTAATACCAAAGAGCGAGGAGCGTGAAGCAATTCGGATAACGGGAGGTAAAATCGTGGGTGAAGTCGTGGAGAAGGAGAAGGGGATAATGGTAGGCGATGTGAATGTATTGTAACTCAGCAAAGCAAGCGTAATTGCTCAATATCCTGTGGTATAAATTCTAAACACTAAACTCGAAATCCTAAACAAACCTTTCACGACTTGTAGATGAGTTCTTAGATACGATAGACCAGTTTTCACCGCCGGTAGATAGAGTAAAACCAGGACAAATGGTCTGGATTGCGCGATCTGATAAAGATAAGCAGGGGTATGGTAAACGGAGTGAAGATATTGGCTTCTAAAGACGTGCAAACAATTGCTCGGATCACAAGAATGGGTCCTTCTCTCGTGGAGGAGTATCCGGAGATCATCAGAACATACTACCCTGAATGTATTCATTTAAATAGCAAGGAGGTGAATATAGATGGTAAGGGTAACCAGGAGTCACATGGTACTATTGAAATTGTCTTAAAGAAGATATAAGGTGTTGAAAATGGCATTAATCATAGAAACATTTCTATTAACTGGTTCTCTTCCCACGCCGCCGGAAAACGCAGTAAGAGCGTGTTTAGGAATGCTCTTGTCTATGCCATAGGATTGCTTCACGAGGAAAAGGTAAGCGACCATGGGTAGGTTGTAGATTTTATAAAAACGGTGGCAAACGATAGAAAAGGAACCGAAAAATTGTTAGAGAAGTTAGTGAAAATTCTGGATGCCGAATTTAAAGCAAGTTTGGAGAGTTAAAAATCAGCATCTGTTTTCTTTTGCAGTGCTGTGATTGATTTGTGGGACCGCCTCCTAACATTTTAAACTTTTTACTCTACATATCGGATTTTCAGAGTGATATTATACTTTTCGATTTTTTTGTTAAAAAGCGAATGTCGGGGACGGGCATAAATCTAATAAATTTACGAGATTCACTTCCGGTCAATTGTAGTGTAACTCTTTTTTCCTTACTTTTACTTTTTCTACGCCTCTTTTCACACTTCGTTTTCCATATTTCCGCCTCTCCTTCTTCTCCATATACCACCTTAATATCCCGGCGTTCAGCAGCCAGGTGTTCATCAAATCCATGACGAGCCCGAACAAAAGCACGATTGAAATCTCTCTTAACATGGGAATGGGAGCGAAATGAGCGGAGAATAAATGAATAGAAGAAGAAACGAGGAACATTGCGAATACTGCGGATAAAGTAGTAGAAGTCATCGTTATGCCGGTTTTCATTGCATTTCTTACCTTATCGTTCAAATCACCTTTTTTGCGAAGCAGATTTGTCGTCAGCAAGATATTAGAGTCCACGGAATAGCCTATGAGCATAAGCAATGCCGCTACCGTGCCAAGCGATAATTCCATCCCTATTACGTCCATGCAGGCAACTGCGATGACGATGTCAGAAAAAGCGGCAAAAATTACTGCTAACGGTGGTATAACGGTTCGGAATACCACGAAGACAACAATAGCCATCAGAATAAAGGCGATTATCAGAGCACGTAATGCCTGAGTTTGGTATTGTTTGCCAAACAGCGGGCTTATACTCTCTATTTCATAGGTTCCCGCTCCATATTCTTCGTTAAGCATTTCTATCAACAGGTCATACTCTTGTGACCCGCTTGTCAGAGCGAATTCCATCCTCTTCTCATTCCCTACGCCCGTTTCCCCCACGAGGGTAACCGAATAAGCAGCGAATTTTGTGGTTAGCTCTTCTCTTGTTTCGTCAGTGCCTATGTTTACCCACGTTCCGCCTTTGAAGTCCATTCCCAGGCGGACTGGAGTATCTATGCTCAACTGCGTGTACGTAAGCACGGCTAAAGAGATGAGCAATATGATTAGCGGTATAGCAACCAATTTCTTCACCGGATATTTCGTTATATCCATTTTTTCAAACAGGCTTTCTCTTTCTCTCTCCTTCATGTTTCCTTATTATTGTATTTCCATATCCATATTTCTTTAGTAAAGCTTTCTTTTTAAAAGAAAAGTTTATGAAAAGGTTTGAAGTAAGAGTAAGGGATGCGGAAGATGAAGGATTGGAGCGCATAAGTGAAGGTATGGGACTTTCGCTAAATTTAGAGGAGCTGCGAAGGGTAAAACGATATTTCGTGGCGAAAAACAGGGAGCCGACGGACGTGGAGCTGCAAAGTATCGCACAGGCATGGTCGGAGCATTGTTGTTACAAGAGTTCGAAAAAGATATTGCAGGAGTTCGTTTTTGGCATAGAAGCGCCTCAAAATATGTTAGTGATAAAAGAAGATGCGGGCGTTGTCGAATTTGATGAAGAGCACGCTTATGTTCTGGCGTTCGAGAGTCATAACCATCCTTCTGCCATAGAGCCTTACGGCGGTGCCGCAACGGGAATAGGCGGCATCGTCAGAGACGTAATCTGCATGGGCGCACAGCCTATTGCTTTGGTTGACCCTTTATTCTTTGGGCATCAGGATTATCCGGACGAAAAACTGCCTGACGAAGTGAAGCATCCGCGGTTTTTGTTTGACGGTGTCGTTTCCGGGATAAGCGACTACGGGAATCGGATAGGCATTCCAACGTGTGCGGGCATGGTTTATTTCGACGAAGGCTACGTGGGCAATTGCGTGGTGAACGTGGGCTGTGTGGGAATAATGAAGAAGTCGGATTTGAGAAGAAGCAAGGCGAAGCAAGGCGAGGTGCTTGTTCTGGTTGGCGGGAGAACAGGGAGGGATGGCATACATGGTGTTACTTTTGCTTCGGTGGAGTTAACCGGTGAGGAGGAATTCCGAAGTGCGGTTCAAGTAGGCGACCCGATAAAAAAGGAACCGCTAATGCATGCGATATTAGAAGCGAATGAGAAGAGATTGATAAGCGGGATGAAAGACCTCGGTGGAGGCGGGTTATCATGTGCAGTGAGCGAGATGTGTCATGCAGGCGGATGCGGTGCAGAAATTCAGTTAGAGAACGTGAAGTTGAAGGAAGAGGGGCTTAGCGCATGGGAGATCTGGGTTTCGGAATCACAGGAACGGTTTTTAATCGCGGTGGAGCGAGAAAAAGAGGAAGAGTTGCTGGCGATATTCGAGAAGTGGGATGTAGATGCCGTGGTGATTGGGGAAGGGAAAGCATATCCACGTGGAGAGAAAGAGATAAGGATTTTTTACAATGGTGATAAGATATTTGAGCTGGATACCGATTTTCTTGTCGCATGTCCCGTTTATGAGCGTCCGATGGAGGTGAGGAGTGGGGAGAAGGAGGAACTCGTGGAGATAGAAGAGCCTGCGGACTACAACGAAACATTAAAATTGTTGCTTGCTGCTCCAAACATCGCATCCCGGGAAAGCGTTATAAGACAATATGACCATGAAGTGCGAGCTTCTACGGTAATAAAACCGTTGCAAGGGCTAATAGGAAAAGAGACGCATGGGGATGCCGCGGTGATAAAGCCGTTAGAATCGTCTTATAAGGGAATTGCCATTACTTCTGATGTGAATCCGGCATTTTGCAAAACGAATCCGTTCTGGGGTGCTGCGAGTGTGGTGGATGAAGTATGCAGGAATTTAACAGCGGTGGGTGCAGTGCCACATTCATTTGCAGACTGCTTGAATTTCGGCAACCCGGAGAAGCCGGACCGGATGGGCGATTTCCACGAATGCTGTCGCGGTCTCGGCTACATGGCTTCTTCGCTTGGAATACCGTTTGTGAGTGGGAACGTGAGTTTTTATAACGAATCCGCAGCCATGAACGAATCCATTCCTCCCACACCGGCTATTCTGGGCATAGGGATATGCGAAGATGTAAGAGAGTGCATTACCGTGGACGTGAAAGAAGCCGGGAATTTGCTATATGTGGTAGGGGAAACGAAAGAGGAATTAGGTGGAAGTGAATATTATAAGTCACGGGATGTAGAAGCAGGAATTGTGCCGAGAACCGACCCTGCGGTGCTGATAAGGAGTATGGAAGCGTTACGGGAAGCGATGAAGGCAGGATTGATAGCGAGTTGCCATGACGTTTCGGAAGGTGGTCTTGCGGTTGCGGTATGCGAGATGTTGATAGGAGGCGATATTGGCGCGTCTATTGATATTGCGGGCGTAAATCCGGAGATAAGAAGCGATTATAAGTTGTTTTCGGAATCGAATTCGAGGTGGGTAGCGGAGGTGCAGAGAGAGGAAAAGAGAAGGTTTGAGGAGTTGATGAATAACCGAGGAGTTTGTATAATTGAAATAGGGGAGACGAGGGATGAGAAGCGTGTTGTTATAAGTGATGGTGGTAAAAAATTAGTGCGCTTTTCGTTAGAAGTGGCGAGAGAAGCGTGGAGTGGGGTGGTTTGTTGATACATTTAGGGATATGACAGCAGGAGTCCAATCCGAAGGTGCCGATAGATGAAAGAACGAAAAGGTGTAAAAATGCAATTGGTGATTAACCCGATACACCAAAAAGCTTTTATGCCCAACTACCAAAAATTCTCAAATTCAGAAGCCATCCCACAATTCAAATTTATCTTCCCCTCCACATCCCGTTCATCTCTCTTAGCCACAGCACGTAGATCGTCTGCCAGCGTATTGCCATTTTTCATTCCTTCTACTATTATTAATAAACAAAATTGCATACATCGAAAAGCTTTTATGTATCGTTATGTGAATAATGTAAGTATGTGACTTAGAACATAGGAGTTAAAATAAATGAAGATGCTTTTGAAGCATTATTTGGAGCAATATATCTTGACCATGGTTTAAAGAAGGCAACGGAGATAGCAAAGAAATTAAAGATAATTTAAATAAGAAGGCGATGCCATCTTTATAATTTAAAAAACTATACGTGGATGCCACTGCACTTTAGTGTGAGGGTGGAGTGGTATGTGACTTATAAAGGAAGTGCATAGATAAAATGAGAGGAGAAAAATGGCGAATGATAAAATATATTGCAGTAAATGTGGTGCAGAAAACGAAGTAGGCAGTAGCTTCTGTAAGAAATGTGGTGTGGATCTTCGCGGTGCTTCCGCTGAAAAGCCAAGTAATTGGTGGTATCTACTTCCGATATTGTTAGGCATACTTGGGGGTATACTTGGGTATATATATTTCTCAACTGTAATAAAAGTTAAAGATGAAAAAATGGCGAAGAACATACTATACGTGGGTTTAGGGACGTTTGTGTTGGGGATTATCTTTATTGCGGCTGTGCCTTCTCCGCCACCTGCTGATACTGAAGTTCCTATATATGACCAAACCTCTTATTATAATGGGGGGATATATGACACGACCCCACCACCTGTTGCGGTAACGCCTGCAGTAGTCCAAAAAGCAGAACCTTATATAAGTGAAATTGTTTTTGAAGATCTAAACCTAAGAACACTAGCCGCTACTATTGTTAGTGGATGTCCATCTGGCGATAAAGAGTGTCAAATCAACAAATTATATCGGTACGTTATAGAAAATTACAATTATTATAGTGATCCGAGGAACATAGAATTTATACAATCTCCCTATGAAACGATGAAGGTAAAAGGAGGAGATTGTGAAGATTTAACAATTTTACTTAGTTCTCTTTTAGAAAATCTTGGGGTAAAAACTTATATGGTTTTAACAGAAGACCATGCGTATTGTTTGGCTTGTGACGTAGATACAGATGATTTATGGCAATATATTCAAGAATCTATAATAACTCAAGTTGCACAGGATCTCGGTCAAAGAGAAGACATGAAAGTGGTTATAGAAAATGGTAATCTTTTTGTCGTGCAGGAAGAACAACAAACATTCGTTTTAGATGCAGGTCATCTATATTATTACGGTGGAGATGGTTCTAAATTTACTTCACCAATTGAGTATATGGACATAAAGCATTTCCGTAAACTTAAAGACCTCGCCAGACCAAAGTTGGCGGAGCTAACACGCGAGGTCATATAATTTCCAATCTTAAATAATCACAATTTTTTTTATTTTTTTCATATCCAATAGATGAGTAACGAGTAACCGCATTAAAAGCGTATTTAAACACTCCTTAAACAGACCACA
>Ga0209986_10001290_pt1 | contig 24147 bp, 21 predicted proteins | sample BlataG_FD_183168 | JGI IMG/M metagenome (GOLD analysis project Ga0209986, IMG submission 183168) | Deep subsurface microbial communities from Black Sea to uncover new lineages of life (NeLLi) - Black_00105 metaG (SPAdes) (version 2) | ecosystem: Environmental > Aquatic > Marine > Oceanic >... | reverse complement strand
TAAAGATCTTTTCTTTTTTTCTGGTTTTAAACCACAATATCAATTTCTTTTAATTTTTTTCGAATGGTATTTAAAAATTCTAAATAAAATTTAAGTGAATTTTGTTTTAATTGAATGAAAAAATTTTCAAAAAAATTATCTATTTAATTTAATTTTTATATTAAAAAAAAAATTTATGAGAGTAAAAATTAGAAATCAATGAATAAAAATATTAATATTTTGGCTATAAATGATGGTCATGATTCTTCAATTGCATTGTTAAAAAACGGTAAAATTATTTTTGCTATTGAAGAAGAAAGATTAAGAAATATAAAGCACTTCTCTGGGGTTCCAATCCAATCATTATATTTATTATTTAATTACATTCCAATTAAACCAGAAGATATTGATCTTATCACAGTAGTCAGTTTAGTTAGAACGTATAATCCCAGTGAAATCCCAGTTCCTTTTTATGTTAAAATTTATTCAAGATTTGCAAAATTAATTCAATTAAGACCAATTAACCAGATTACAAATAAAATACTTAGACGTTTAAGAAAACAAAAAGACTTGTTAAATATTTTAAACAATTTAAATTTTTCAGATACACCAATCGTTTTTATAGAGCATCATTATGCTCACGCAGCTAGTGCTTACAGAAACACTCCATGGGACAAATATGAAAAGACTTTAATATTTACGGCTGATGCCGCAGGAGATGGCTTAAGTGCAACCGTTTCAATAGGTTATAAGAATAAAATAACACGAATTGCAGAAACAAATTTCTTTGATAGTTTAGGGAGATTTTACACCGAAATTACTGGATACCTAGGAATGAAGAGAGATAATGACGAATATAAATTAATGGGGCTTGCCCCTTATGGAAATTTTAAATATACAATAAATATTATGCAAAAAATAATTCAAATAAGCGAACATAATCCATTACAGTTTAAAAATAATACTTACCACTGGATGTATACAATGGCTCAGAATCTCCAGAAAAGATTAAAAGAGCACAGATTTGATAATATAGCTGCAGCTACACAGAAACATTTTGAAGATTTATTAATAAAATGGATAAAGAATGCTATAAAGAAGACAAACATCCATAAAATTGCAATGAGTGGAGGAATTTTTTTAAATGTTAAGGCAAATAAGAAGATACGTGAATTAAAAGAAGTAGAGGGTCTTTTTATTTATCCAGCTGCTGGAGATGCTGGTACTGCTGTAGGAGCTTGTTTAGAAGGTTATTATCATTATTGTATGATTAATGGTTTAAATTATAAGCGATATCCATTAAAAGAAATATATTATGGTCCTAAATATGAAAATAGCGCCATTGAGAAATACCTTGAAAAAAAAAAAGAAAAATATAACTACAATAAAATTGATAAAATTGAAGATTATCTAGCCGAAAATATTGCAGAGGGAAAGATTTTTGCCCGATTATCTGGGAGAATGGAATGGGGTCCAAGAGCTCTCGGAAATCGTAGTATTTTTGCAGATCCTCGACATACAAAAGTAATAAAGAAGATTAATGAAATAATAAAGCATAGAACATGGTGGATGCCCTTTGCCCCAACTATTTTAAAAGAGAGAGCAGAAGATTATCTTATTAATCCAACAAAAGCACCTTATATGATTGATGCATTTAATTCTACTTCAAAAAGAAATGAAATAATAGCAGCTATTCATCCATATGATGAAACGTGTCGCCCTCAAATTTTAGAAAAAGATTGGAATCCATCATATTATAGATTAATTTCACGATTTCAAGACATTACAGGTGTGGGAGCTATATTAAATACGAGTTTTAATTTACATGGATACCCAATTGTGTGTTCACCAAGGAATGCATTATGGGTATTAGATAATTCTAAATTAGATGGTGTCGCTCTCGGAAATTATTTAGTGACAAAAAATTAACGAGAAATTATTACATGAAAATTGCAAGAATAATTCCGTATTTTAAAGCGGGTTTTGGAGGTCCAGTAAATCACCTTATGAAATTATTGTTAGGAATGCAAAAACTGGATATTGAGAATTATATATTAACTACTAATATTAAAAATCAAAATATATTCCTAAGAAAAAATAAAATACTTTATTCAAAAAAATTTAAAATTTTTAAATACGCTCCACTTTTAAAATTATATCATTTTTTTCTAACACCACAAATGATAATTGAATTGTTAAAAAATAAATTCGATATTATTGACCTTAGATGTGTTAGGAATTTTCAAGTTGATTTAACTTTACTTTTTTATTCATTATTCCGAAAAAAAGTCCCTATTATTCTCAATACTCATGGAACAATGTCAACTCCCAGTTTTTCAAGATTTAATTATTTGTTTAAGAAAATATATTACATTTTTTTTGAAAATTTTTTATTGAAAAGGGTTAATTATTTCATAGTTGTATCTAAGTTAGAAAGAGAATCATTACTAATACAGAAAATCCCAGCAGAAAAAATTCTAATTATTCCTCACGGAAGAGATGTATTAATTGATATAAATAAAATAAAGATAGGAAATTTTCGAAAGAAATATAATATTAATGAAAATACTATTATTATTTCATGCATTGGACGAATTTTTAAAGGAAAAGGGATCCAATACTTATTAAAAGCGGTACCTATATTAAAAAAATATAATAATAATTTCAAAATTGTCATAGCTGGAAAAGATGATGGATTTCTTCATCAATTAAAAAACATAGTAAAAACTCTTAAAATTGAAAAAAAAGTACTTTTTACTGGATTTCTTTCAAAAACGAATGGCTCCTTATGGGAACTCTATAAAGCTACAGATATTTTAATTTCACCTTCTCTCTCCGAAAGTTTTGGTCATGTTTTCATTGAAGGAATTGCATTTAAAATTCCAATTATATTCTCCAGCGAAAATAATGTAGTTTTGAAGAGTGATGAAAGTGGAATTTTTGTACCTTTTGGGGATTTTAAATTATTAGCGAAAAAGATAATTAAATGCATTTATGATAAAAAATACTGTGATGATCTCTTATCTAATGCCCTAAAATCTATAGAAAAATTACCGTTATGGGAGGAAGTTATTAAAAAACATTATAAACTATACCAACTATTAAAAGAAAAAAAATATGAAAAATAAAAATATTAAAATTAGAAATGAACCATTAGTGGATGTAATTATTCCATTTTATAATGAAGAAATCTATTTACCAAGTTGTATTTTATCTTTAAAAAGACAGAAATATATTAAAAAGATAATTGGTATTAATGATTTTTCCACTGATAATTCTAAAAGTATTTGTAAAAAACATGATCTTTATGTGATTGATATGGATGTTCCAAGCAATTTAAGAAAATCTTTACTAGCAGATAACTTAAATTTGGGGTTAAAACATTCGGATGCAAAATATATTTTTAGAATTGATGCAGATACTGAATTAATTAGTTCAAAATATATTGAAATTTTAGTAGATTTTATGGAAAATGAAAAAAACATGCAATATTATTCAGCAGGAGGTCTCGTTTATGTAATAAAACCAAGATGGTTAATGATTCTTAATAAATTCTTTAGAAAAGTTCCAAGAGGAACTGCAAGAATTTATCGCAGGAGAATTTTAGAAAAAATAGGAGGTTTTAATTATAAAGAAAACATTTTATATACGAGTACTTTTGGTCGAATGGTTTATGAAGAATCTGATACTGCAACTGACAAAGTAGCAAAAAAATTGCACTATAAGACTAAATTTATTAGAAAAATTGAAGCCATTCATCACAGACCGTGTAAAATACACTTTACCTATAACTTAATTAGTGATTCATTTTATAGAAATATGGTTAAATTATTTTGTGCTTTAATTGGCTTTAGTCCAAAGATGATTCTAAAAGGAATTCAATATTTAAAAATATTATTCAGATATAAAATTTCAAGACTTATTGGATAATCAGAGAATGAAGTCAATCAAATTCAAAAAAGTTTATTAGAGGATAATTAATTTCTTATATTTGGTTATTTCATAGAATTATTGAATTTTATCCCATTTATAGATTTAAATAAAAATTTAAATATAAAATAAATATTTAAAACTATTATCTTAATTTTTCAAAATATATAAAAATTAAAATAGGCAAAAATGAACTTTACACTTGGAAGGCTTTTCTTTAGTTATTTTCCTTCTTGCGATGTCCTCTTATAAAATAAATATGATAAGATTTTTAACACAATTTTAGAATTAAAGGGTTTTTTGAGTCCTGAAATTATATTTCTGTAGGATTTCAATTGATAATTTAAGCTATATAATCTAGAAATATTATTTATTTCTGGTAACTTCTCTTTATTTTTTGGATTAAAAATTATTACCCATTTTTGACCAGATGGATGAGGCCAATTAACCAATTGAGATTCCATTCCATATTCTTTAATAAGATCTGTTATAAAGTCTGTTGTATATTTAACAGCACCTGGATACACCCATTCATCTCCCTCATAATTGCTATTACCTATAAAAAAGGTGGCAGCAAAAATGGAATTTATTTTCATAACTTTTTTTGCTTCAGACAAACATCTTTTGATTTGTGCTTGGCTAGTATGAGTGAATATAGATTGAGCTAAAAGAAAATCAAATTTTTGATTAAAGATACTTAAAGTAAAGTTACTGTCATTATTGAACACGGGCTTTTTAATTTTTATGCAATCTTCTCCAAGTTCTTTCTTAATTACTTCCTCAATTAACCTTTGTTCAGGTTCAATTCCAAAATATCTTTCTGGCAATAAATAAGGAATAAATAGTTTTCCCCCCCTTAATGAACCGCATCCAATGTCCAAGAGATAATGATGCTCTCTTAATCCGAGAAAGGTTAATAAACTGAACTGTAATGAGCCTATAACATCATATTTTTCTTTCGGACCGACAAAAGCCCTATAATTTTCACTTGAAGGCTGTTCTTCTATTTTAGGTTTTTTATTATTATTGTGGGAAATTCTAAATTCACCCAACTCTTGAATTACAATTTTATGTTTGTTTAAATTAGAAATATCAATTAAAAGATATATAGTTCATTTTTTTATGGCAATATTTTTAATTAAAAAACAAATACTGTATTTATAATTATTATTAATATTTGAATAGATGACTATAGTGAAAGAAAATCTAGTAAGTGTAATTATTCCTACATATAATCGATCTGATCTAATAAAGGAAACTATTAATTCTGTGTTAAATCAAACGCATAAAAATTTTGAATTAATAATAGTTGATGATGGTTCAACAGATAATACAAAAACCGTTATTGAATCTTTTAAAGATAATAGAATTAAATATATTTTGCAAAAACATCATGGATTACCTGCTGTAGCAAGGAATAACGGATTAAAAGTTGCTATTGGTGAATATATCGCTTTTCTTGACTCTGATGACATCTGGTTACCTAATAAATTAGAAAAACAAATTGAATCTTTGAAAAAAAATCCTGAGATTTTGCTCGTTTCATCAAATGGATTCATTCTTTCGGTAAAAATAGCTTGGGTTGTTTTACCTCTTAAATTTAATAAAAGAATAACATTTAAAGAACTGATGAAACGATTGGTTATTTTAAACTCAAGTGTATTATTGAAGAGAAGTGTTATTGATTCCATCGGTTTATTAGATGAGAATCCTAAGCTAAGAGGCATAGAAGATTATGATTATTGGTTAAGGATATTGAAATTTAAAGATAAATCAGTCTTACTCTTAAAAGATGCTTTGATAAAATATCGAAGTCATGAATCAAGTATTTCAGAAACATCCTCTCTCCTCTATAAATATAAGTCATATTTTGAAATTTGCAAAAAATATAGTGATTTAGACCAAAAATTCATTGAAAATCGATTAAGAAACCGATTATATAGAATTTTAACTAATCAAAAGGAACAGCAATTTCTTAAAAAAAAAATAACCCTCATTGATTTCTTAAATGAAAAAAGAATAAAATTAAATGATAAATTCTCATTTTTAATAGAATATTTCAATAATAAATACTTTAATTTTAGATTAAGCAATCGTGTTGTATGGGTTTTAAATCATTTGATAAGATTTTTAAAAATTTAATTTAAATTCTTTATTTGTTTCATTCTCGTAGACCAACTAATATTAATAGAGAATAAAAAAACCAAAATTTTAATTGGAGCAAAATGCTGACTATATTAATAAAAAAATCATTATTCATTACCGTTTTACAAATGCTAAGAAAAATATTTAAAAAAACCATTTCAATGATTTTATCAAATAAACTTTTTAATAATCATATTTCTAAATCAACTTCATTTGGAAAGATATTCTGGAATTTTAAAGAATTTTTTGAAGAATTTCCGTGGTGGAATAGAAATATAATCAACTGGTGGGATATCTTTCTTATATATTTAAATATTAAGAAAAAATCTAATATTTTATTTAGAAATGGATTCATTTATAAGGATCGCCACAGCGATAACCTGTTTTTTTTACTTAGATATATCAAATTAATAGAGAATAATATTAAATTAGAAAAAAAGAATAAAAAAATTCTGGCAAGAATTAATAATCTAACTATTTTTTATCCTCATTTCAATGATGCAATCATTCTGATATATGAAATTTTTGTCCTTAATGAGTATGATAAATTTGATTATAGAGATAAGATTATAATCGATATTGGTGGATATATTGGAGATAGTGCACTTTATTTTGTTACTAAAGGTGCTAAAAAAGTCTATGTCTATGAACCAGACTTAGAATGTTTTAAATTATTAAAAGAAAATATTAGGATAAATAATTCAGAAGAAAAAATAATTGCTTTTAATACTGGAGTATCTGATGAGCGTAAAAAACAAACGTTTTATATTACGAAAAGTAAAGGTACATCGGGGACATTCGCATCAGAATATCTTTCAGAGAATCTAATTATTGAAAAAAAAGATATAGAATTAATCCCTTTTAAAGATATAATAAAAGGAACTATAGACATATTAAAAATCGATTGTGAAGGTTGTGAGTACAAGATATTAGAAAATATTTTACAAAATAATTTCTTTGAAAAAATAAATGAGGGAATTATTATAGAAACCCACAATATAGATTCCAAGCGAAACTCTGATTATGCAAGATCATTAATAAAAAAAATTGGTTTTAAAAAGATCTACTCTTTCAAAAATATTGAATTTGATACTGAATTAATTTATTCAAAAAAGTAGATTTTTCTACACTTAAAAATCAAAAAATAGAAAAAATATTGAAGATAAATAATTATAGAATTTAGATGGATGGTATAGATGACACATCCAAATATAATACTCATTGTATTTGACACTTTAAGAGCAGATAGAGTATTATGTGAATATGAAAATAAGAATTTATCTCCATATATTAATAAATTATTAGACAATTCAATTTATTTTGAAAATTGTATTTCTAATAGCCCATGGACTTTAACTTCTCATATTTCCATTTTTACTGGATTATTTCCAAGCCAAAGTCGGGTAATACATAAAAAAATTAGCACATTAAATAATAAAATTCCAATTTTAGCAGAAATATTAAAGGAAATGGGGTATAATACTATATGTTACACGGAAAATCCATATATAAATAAAGTATTCGGATTAACTAGGGGTTTTGATGAAGTTATTGATGAATGGTATGGATCACCTTGGTTTAAAAAAAATTATAAATTATCACAATTTATGAAGTTGTTAAAAAAAATAAATTCATTCATAAGAAAACAAATAAAATCTAAACTATTTTTGAAATTTTGGTGGCAAATTAACAGAAAAACTCAAAAATCAATTAAATTTATTATAAAAAATCTATTTCTGGAAAATTTTCTTTATTATTTAAAAAACAAAACTATTAATGATTTAGAAAAATTTAATCAAATTTTAAAAAACACTACTAAAAATAAACCCTATTATCTTTTTTTTAACATAATGACAAATCACGACCCATATATTCCCTTAAGAAAAGCATTTAACGATTTCGATATTACAATTAAGGATTTTAAAATTATTAGAGATATTTTAATTGAACCTCTAAAATACCGTTTAGAGGTAAATATGAAATCTAAACATCTGTCTGAGAAAAAGGTTAAAACATTAAAGAAATTGTATAATGCTTGTGTATTTTCAAGTGATATTATAGTTAAGAAATTATTTGAAATTCTAAAGAATTTTAATTTGTTAGAAAATTCCTATGTAATTATAACTTCTGACCATGGGGAACATCTAGGTGATCAAATTGACCATTATTTATGGGAACATTTTACTTATTATGGTCTATATAGATCAGTTCTAAGAGTCCCGCTCATTATTTACAACTCTAATTTTGAAAAAAATATCATTGAAAAGCAAGTTCAATTAAAAGATCTATTTCATACAATCCTTCATTTAACAGGAATCCCACTTAATGAAAATAAATACTTAGAAATAAAAAATTCAATCATCTATCAAATCAATAATAATTCTACACCAGAATATATCTTTGGAGAATATCTAAAGCCGAAAGAAGATCTTTTTAATTTAATAAACGATAATCGAAAAACTATAAATAAAAATCTTATACCAAAACTTAAGAATGATTTAATTTTTCTGAGATCTAATAAATATAAATACATTAGATTTAAAGAAAACAAAATTGAAGAATTTTATGATTTAATAAACGATTCTTATGAACAAAATAATATTGCTTCTAAGGAAAACAAAAATTTTAAAGATATGAAATTAGAAATGAAAAATATTTTGAATATTATTAAAAGTTCTGAAGAATTAACGGACACAATAACTGAAAAAGAAAAGGACTTAATCATAAAAAACATTAACAAATTAAGAATCAAAGGAATCTAAAATTTAATCCTTTACAATTTAATTCTTGCTCAAATTAAAGGTATGAATTGAAGTAAATATTGAAGCAAATGAAGAAGGTGTTTCTGGACCATTAACAATAGCATTTAAGAGAGGTACTCCTCTATTTACAAAATTTTATTGATTTGGTGCAGTATTCCTATGATGATTGTATGATTTTGAATGATCAACCCTCAAGCAATCTATAGCAAGTAGAATTACCATTTTTTGTGTTTTATTCGATTTCATCTTATTTTAGTATTTTTAAATTCAATCTTAGTTTTACTGGGAGTTTAAGAAAATTAGATTAACAATTAAATTCATTTTATTCTCTAAACCTAATTAAATTAATTAATAAGAATATTCCCTACTATTTTTGTTTTTCTAACCAATTTGAGAGATAATCTTCAATTTTAATCGTTGGTTTCCAATTTAATTTAGATTGTGTAAATGATATATCAGCTAAAGTTTCTCTCATTTCACCCTCTCTGGCTGGAATATATTTTGTTTTATGGAAAAATTGTGCTGCCAATTCATTGATAGATAAATTAGTAGCGGTTCCTAAATTAAATATATCACAGTTCCATTCGCCTTTACCAATTTCAATTAATCCATTACAAATATCGAATACATGTATAAAATCTCTTCTTTGTTCACCATCACTTGTAATCGTAAGTGGAATGTTCTTTAAATACTGTTGCTCAAAAACACTAACAACTGTAACATAAGGTCCATCAGTAGGATGTCTGGGTCCATATACATTAAAAAATCTTGTAATACCAGTTTTTAATTTATATAATTTATTAAACAATCGGAAATGTTCTTCACCAATCCATTTACTAAAAACATATGGATTTAAAAAATATCCGCCCTCAATTGCACTCGTTGAGGCATAAACAACTTTTGATTCAAATCTTCGGGCTAATTCAGCTATTTGTAAAGTTCCATAATCATTAACACTTATAGTTTCAGTTGGATTTTTTAAACTTTCTTGAATCCTTGCAAGAGCTGCAAGATGATATATCGTATTTAGGTTTTTTAATCTCCCAAGCAATTTAGTGCATTTATTAGTGAATAAATTTCTTATATCATTAATGTAATAAGTTGCTTTAGGATTTTTATATTCTTCCTTTCCGCTAATTAAATTATCAATTACATATACTTCATTATTATCATTATTTACAAGAATATCAACGAGATTGCTCCCAATAAACCCGAGACCACCAGTAACCAATATCTTTTTTTTCATTTTAAATATCCTTCAAATATTTATTATTAATAATTAATAATTAACCCAATTGAAAATTTAAATTTATTAAAAATAAACAAATTTATGTTAAAAACTTTACAAATGTTTAAAAAAGACTTCTTCAAGAAATAATCTATTCTAATAAAAATCAAAAATTTCGCAAGTAATTATAAAAGTCAACATTTTAAGTTTATCGTAATCAAAGCATTCAAACACAATTTAGTTTTAGTAATAAATTAGAACGAAAAATGTCTAATCGGTAATTATTAAAGAAATTTTGAATAAATTAGATAATCATATATTTTCATGTTGTTAATATTTTCAGAATTAATTATTAATTAATTCAAAAATTTTTTCAATAATAAATATTAATAGTATTCAAAAGGCTTTTTATTATGAAGTATCAAAACATAGTTTTTATTGTATTAGATACTTTAAGAGCGGACAGAGTATTATCTGAATATAAAAATAAAAATTTAACTCCAAACATTAATAACTTATTAAAAAATTCAATTTATTTTGAAAACTGTATTGCTAATAGTCCTTGGACATTACCATCTCATATTTCTATGTTTACAGGATTATATCCGACTGAAACTACGCTAATAAGTAAAAAAGTCGATAGAATAAGTAATAAAACCCCACTATTAACAGAAATTCTAAAAGATATGGGATATTTTACAGTGTGTTTTTCAGAAAATGCATTTATTAGCAAAATCTATGGATTATCCAGAGGTTTTGATGAAATTTTAAATGTTTGGGACTGGAACCCTTGGATCAAAGAGAAGTATAAATTATCTCAATTTTTTAAATTATTAAATAAATTCAATTTATTTCTCAAAAAAAAAATAAAATCTAAATTATTTTTGAAAATATGGGCGTATATTAATAATAGGACTGAAAAATTAATTAAAACGATAATTAAATATCTATTTTTGAAAAATATCCTTTTTAAATTAAAAAACCAGACGATTAAAGATTTAGAAAAATTTTTTCAATCATTAAAAGATAACATCAATAATAAACCATTTTATCTATTTTTCAACTTTTTAACAACTCATGATCCTTATATACCTCTAAAAAGCACATTTAAATCATTTGATATCACTATTAAAGATTTTAAAATTATAAAAGATATTATTATAGATCCTCTAAAATATCGTTTAAATGTAAATATAAAATCTGATCTCTTTTCTGAAAAACAGATTAAAGTTATTAAGAAATTGTATAATGCTTGTGTTTTTTCTAGTGATATTGTTGTTAAAAAGTTAATTTTGAACTTAAAAAAAAAGGGTTTAATAGAAAATACATATATAATAATTACTTCTGATCATGGAGAACATCTATGTGATCAGTTGGATCATTATTTTTGGGAGCATAATACTTACCAGAGTGTATACGAATCACTTATGAGAGTCCCTCTTATCATTTATAACAGTAATTTTAAAAAAAAGATTATTAAAGACCAAGTTCAATTGAAAGATCTATTTCATACAATACTTCATTTGACAGGAATCCCAAGTTCCCAAAATAAATATTTAGATAAAAAAAAATCAATAATGTATCAAATCAATAATGATTCAACCCCAAAATATATTTTTGGAGAATATCTCAAATCAAAAGATGTAATGATTGAATTAATAAATGTCCATCGAAGAACTATTAATAAAAATCTAATTCCAAAAATATTTAATCATATATATTTTATAAGGTCCAATAAAATTAAATATATCAAATATAATGCTATTAAAATTGAGGAATTTTACAATTTATCATCTGATCCTCATGAACAAACAAATATTGCTAACGAAAATAATAAAAATTATAAAAATATGAAAATAAAAATTGAAAATCTTTTAGAAAATATTAAAAATCCAAAAAAATTAATAGAAATAATTACTGAAAGAGAAAAAGAATTAATAAAAAAAACGTTAGTAGGATTAAAATCAAAAGAATTCAATCTTTAAAACAATATGAGATTCTATTTTTAAGAGTTTTACTTTAAATTTTAAATTTAAAATAGTTAATTTTTCTTTAAAAATATTATGGAGTAAGAAAAATAATTTTAAAGCACCAATATACATCTCTCTGTGGGATTTAAATTTATCCAGATATAGAAAATAATGATCAGTTTGTTCACTTCATTTTTTAAATTTGAATATTTTATTCATTAATATTAAGCAGGTTTTAGGTAAAATACAATTTTTGTTAATAAGAACTAGAATGCCGCTATCGGCTTTTTCTGCACGATAATTTAAGCCCACATTAATAGCCAAAATATTTTTCATAAATAAATAAGAATGTTTATAAAAATTCAATGATTATTTGCTTTTAGATTGAAAGAATCTATGATATATGTTAGTAAATAAAAAATTTTTAGCTCTCTGATAAAATTTGATAAATATTGTGTCCAATAATGATTATCGAAATTTGTTTTAATTTTTTTAGTAGTGGGGGTGTAATGAGGCGCGCAAGAGGAGAAGTAAAAGCATTATTAAATGCTGGACACCGCGTTGTCGTCATTACTGATTTAAAACATGTATATAAAGAATATCTTGATGAATTTAATGAATTTCGAGATAAATTGCGTATCCTACCAATAAGACCTTTTTATCTTCATCCTAAACCGATACGTAAAATTTCGCTACGTACAATTTCTAGAGATTTATCCTTCGCTATACTTTGTTATAAAGCACTTACAACCCTGTCTAAAAAAGAATCCATTGATTTAATAATAAGCCATGGAACAACTCAATGTTATGGGGTGGCTCATTTTGCACAGATAAAAAACATCCCAAGCGCATGGGTTATTCATGAATTAATAAGTGATAATATTGCTACTAATAGTAATCCATATAATTGGTTTACAACCCAAATGTACAAACATTCAAATCGTTACGCACTTTCAAAGATGCATTATATAATCACAGTATCTGATTACATAAAAAAATTGGCGATTCTGGAGGGAGCTAAACCGAAAAACACTTTTACTAAACATAATTTTGTTGATACTCAAACTTTCCATCCAGATAGTAAAATAATCAAAGATATTGATGTTCTATTTATTGGGCGCCTTTCAATTGAAAAAGGTGTAGACATTTTAATTGAAGCAGCCCAATACCTTTCCAAAGACAGGCGAATCCTAATCATTGGAGATGGAGAATTACGCAGAAATTTAGAATATCAATCTCAGCATGTTGGATGTGATATAAAATTCCAAGGCTGGGTTAAAAATAACCTAATTCCTGAATTTATCCAACGTTCAAAAATATTGGTAGCACCTTCATTATCAGAGGCACATGCGATTGTTCCATTAGAGGCTATGGCTTGTGGTGTTCCTGTTATCGGCACTACTCAAGCTGGAGGTATGCCAGAGACAATAACACATAATAAAAACGGGTGGTTATTAAAAAAAATTAATGCAAAAACTTTGGGAAACCTTATTGAGGAAATTCTGTCTGATAATAAAAAATTAAAGTTAGTAAGTCAAGCTGCGCTTAAAAGATCAGAATTTTTTTCTGAAAATAATTTTAGGCAAAGAATAGTCGATTTATACGAGAATTTAATAGAAAAACACAATGCGAATAATTAGTTATCAAGTAAAAATTAAATTAATAAATAGTATAAAAAGGAAATAATAGAGAAGTTTAATGTTAAAAATAGATTTTAATTTATCAATTTTAATCCCAGCGTGGAATGCAGAAAAATATATTGAAAACACTATTAAATCTCTCTTAAAAAATAATTATGAAAACTATAAAATCATTATAATTGCAGGAGGTTCGGATGAAACTTATAATCTTGCGTTGAAATTACAAAAGGAGAATCTTAATAAGATTATTGTCTTAGAGCAGAAAATCCCTCATATAAATAAGGCATTAAATATTGGATTAAAAGAAGCAGATGGAGATATAATTGTTCTTACAGATATAGATTGTATTTTTTTTAAAGAATGGCTATCAAAAATAAATGAAATATTTCAAAACAAGAAATATAATGTCATCACTGGTACTGCTCTTCCATTTCAAGATAGAAATAATTCTCTTGCAGAATTCTGTAATCTAACTGTTGGATATTTTATTGCTAGTCGTGAACAGGCTGAAGTTATCGATGGAGGTAAATTGTGTGGTGCAAATTCAGCATTCAGGAAAAATATTTTTTTAAAAAAACTTGGAAAATTTAATGAAAATATAAAAACTCAGGATGATCGGTACTTAGGCTTACAATTTAATAAACATGGAGAAAATATCTTTTTTTTCAAAGATATTTATGTATATACCGAATATTATACAAATAATTTTAAAAAATTTTTAAAAAGAGAGATCCGATGGACAAGAAGTAAGCTAATTTCTTTAAATAAAAAAACTTTTCTTCAAATTTTAATTTCACTTGGAATTGGATTATTTAAACTATTTTATCCCATTGTAGCGGTATTATTAGCGTTATTATTTTTTAATATTTCATATATTTGGTTATTTCTATTACCTTGGATTATAGTATATATTTATGTTCTCATTAAATATTACTTCAAATTAAAGAAATCCAGTATTAAAGTATATGAACAACTACATAAAAAATTCAGTTATAAGAAAGCATTTAAAATAGTTCCACTAATGTTTTTTATCTCGGCAATACCTCCAGTAATCGGTTATTTATTACCAAAAGGGGATAAATGGTAATGTTAGAAAAAAAATATTTACTCTTAAAAATTAATATCTTGAACCTTTAAAATGACCTATAGTTTCTACTTTCTTGGTTAATTTTCCCAAAAAAGTTCTAACTTTTTGAAGATTTTCAAAAAATTCGAAGAAGAACATAGTAAAAATATGCTTATTCTTTAAATATTTTTTATTAGGTATTTTCATCATTTTATTCAAGACATATAAAAAAATAATTGGTGGAAATAAAACCAAAATTGCACCCAAAAACATCTCGATAATTATAATTCTCTTATTATCTTTATGTAAATCATAAAACGCAGAATACCATCGATTTGTGCTTTTTAATAAAAATCTTGTATTATCTAATCTTGGGGTTATAACACAAGCAGTATTTACAAATCCCAATTTTTTATTATTTTTTTTTAAAACCATACTCATGTAATAATCTACTCCAGCAGTGCTCTTATTTGTAAAGAAATTTTCGACACCAATCTCATTTATAATCTCCCTTTTTAAAGAGATTGTAGCAGCACCTAATAAAGAAGATAAATTGTTAGGATTACTAGCCCAAATTAACTTATTAATGATGTGATGATTATAAATAAAGCCTTTTTGAATTTTAGGTAAATAGTCACACCCAACAGCATCAAATTTTTTTAAAAATTTAACAATTTCAATTGCGAAATTTGAGGAAACAATTGTGTCAGCATCTATTAAACTAATATAATCCCCCTTTGCTTTTTTTATTCCTTTAATTAAAGCACCTGATTTAAAATCTCCAGGATTCTGTTTGAGTGTAAAAACTTTATTGAAATTATTTAATTTAATTTCCCTACAAATAATATATGTGTTATCAGTTCCACCTGCAACAAAAATTAATTCACTATATTTGAAAGGTAATTTTAATCTTCGAAGAAATTCAGATGTTTCTAATATAACTTTTTGTTCATTCCATGCAGGAATGATTATTGATAGAGTTTCATCCATAGAAAATTTCAATTTTTTATATTTATTTTAATGATTTAATATGTTTAATCAGTTTCTTTGCAACAATAAACTTTTCATATTTCTTTTTTACTCTGTTTAATGCATTTTTTCCCATAATTGATCTTTTTTCTTTATTTTCTAATAAATAAATAATTTTTTTTGCAAGATCTTTTGAATCGTTTAAAATAAAAGTCATACCCCCATTTCCAATGATTCCTGACATAGGTAATATATTTGCGCAGATAACAGGTGTTCCACTTGCCATTGCTTCTAAAATAACCTGCCCAAAACCTTCCAATTCAGAAGGGAGAACAAATAATGTTACTGATGCATAATATTTAAGAAGTTCATTATTTTTAATAAATCCTAAAAATGTTATATTTTTTTGAATTCCTAAGGAATGAGATAGTTTCCTTAATCGATTTAACAAAGGACCCTTTCCGATTAAAATTAAGTGAGAATCTGGTATTTTCTTAAGTACAATTCGCATTGCTTTTAATAAAACTGGGATTCTTTTCCTATAAATCATAGGTCCTACATATAAAATGGTTTTTATTCCATATTTTTCTTTTATCTTTTTTGACATTTTATTAGAATTGAATTTATCTGTATCAACTGCATTTGAAATGACTTTTATATCTTGATCATTAAGGTGATAATGAGTAATTAATGAAGATTTTGTAGATTCTGAAACAGCAATTATATTTTTATGAAGATTAAACTGCCTTTTTTGAAGATAATGAAAAGCTTGTAATTCAAAATATTCTTGAAACAACTTTGCATATTTAAAATGATGAGCAATAGAGACAACTGGAATTTTTTTTATTTTCAAAAATCTTGTAAATCCAAGAGGTTGAGTATAAATAACAACATTCGAATCATAATAAATTTTATAATTTTTTTTTAACATTAAATTAAATCCTAGTGTTATATGATTTAGTCTTAAAATTGAACCCAATTTACCTAAGATTTTTTTAGAATCTAAAATTCTGGTAATAGGTATCCCTTTATAACGATCAAATTTCGAACCACCATTCCAATATGAAGTTATTATATTTACTTTTATACCTAGTTTTTTAAGGCCTAGTACTAAATTTTGAACATATCTTTCAATTCCAGGAAGTACTCCTGGTTTAGGATAAGGGAACACTGGAGTAATAATTGTTATTTTCATGTTTTTCTTTTTGATATAAAATATCTTATTTTTACTTTTTAATAAATGAAAAATAATTAATATTTTTTTACTTCATAACTTTTTTTTAATAGCGTTACTATAACTAAATTTTTATTAAAAAGAAAATAATAAAAGAAATAATTATTTTAAATTAAATATTTAAGAAATTTTGAGGGTTCAATCATGGAAATACTGGTTAGTATTATTGTCCCAACATTCAATGAAGAAAATCAGATAATATTTCTATTAAAATCTCTATTAACTCAAAAATTTTCGCAAAAATATGAAATAATCATTATAGATAATGAATCTACAGACAATACAATTAAAGTGATAAAAGAATTTAAAAATAAAAATAAAATCATGAATATAAAAGTTATAACGTCTATAGGAAAATTAGGTAAAGTTAGAAATGATGGAATTTTAAAATCCTCTGGAAGATTTGTTGCATTTATTGATGCTGACGAGATAGCTGATCCTAATTGGCTGATGGAATTAATGAAAAAAGCAAATGGATATGATGGTGTACTTGGCTCCATTAATTCTATGAATCCTAATAAAAATTTTATAACAAAATTTTTTGATCTAACGTTAATAGATCGAAAAAAATTTCTAAATAAACAAACTAAAATAAAAATATTTGGTACCGGAAATCTTTTAATTAACCAAAAAGTCTTCAAAAAAGGATTAATATTTGATGAAAACTTTCCAACCGCGGAAGATGGTGATTTTTCATATCGCTTTTATAAAAAAGGTTATAAAAATATATTCAATGAAAAAGCAAAAATATTCCATAAAGTACCTGAAACTATAAAACAATTTTACTTTTTTAATAAAAAAATGGCAATATCAAATCTATTAATTTTTCTTAAACATCGAGATTATTTCTCCTTTCTAAAATTGATTATGACAATTTTTTATTTTATTAGTCCAAATTTTATTAAAGTCTACAAAAATAATAATAATATCTCTCTACTACAATTTATTTTTCTTGGTTTAATCTCTTTTTTTATTTATCTCTATTGTTATCTTAATCCTAATATATCAATAAGAGTAAAAAAAAAAATTTCACGTCCTAAATAATTAATATTAATTGTTTATCCAAAACGTAATTTCCTTAAACTGTATAAAACCCCGAAAATTAGAAGGAGAGATAATCCAATCATTAAAATTATTTTCTTCTTTTTTAAAAAATCTTTAAAAAAATTGTTTTGTATGATAATCAAATTAAAAAAAGTAAAATAAGTAATATATTTAGAATTAAAGATGCTAAATGCAAATCCTAAATTTCTATTTCCACTCAAACCTAAAATTATTAATATTAAACTACATGCAATAATTGATAAAAGAAAATAATTTTCTTTTTCATTTCGAATTTTATAATAAATAATTCCTTTAATGAATAAAAAAATATTAAAAATAATAAATGAAAAACTTAATGCAATTTCGAATAATATAAATAATTCTTCTTCTCGAAGAAATGGATAATAAAAAGTATCGAAAATAATCATTATTATAATTATCATGATAGGTATGGTAATTTGAATTATTTTTTTAGAAATTACTTTTTTTAAAAAATTATGGATTTTTACTAAGATATCAATGAATTTTTTATATATTTTTTCAAAGATATGAGTAAGTTTGAAAAAAGAGATATATAATATTATAAAATAAAAAGCTGATACGATAAGCACAATTCCCGCCAAAAAAAGGCTTATTTGAAAATGTCCATTTAAAATAAAGGGTATTGTAATTTTTGTGGATGCATAGTACTGATAAACTATATTAAGAAGAGGAACACCTTCCAATTGCACAAAATAATAAGCAATGTACCCAAAAAATTCTTGCGTCATTAAAAAAATAGTTAGCAATATAAATAAAAGGAATGTATTTCTATAAAGAAATCTTTTAGATATTGACTCAATTTCCTTATCCATATTTGCTTTTTGAATATTAACAAAAATATAATAAATACCGTAAAAAAATATTATAAAAATAAAATATATAGTTTCCTCAAAATGTGTTAAATTCAAAAAAAAATAAAGGAAAATGATAGTAAGCATATGTCTTAATTTAAATTCATATTCATGTATCCAATTATAAAATTCTATTACCAAAATGTAGAAAATAAATAACCCAATAACGACTGTCGTAGCAGAATGAGCATATTTTATTGTCAAAGGTGTAACTATTGCCAAAACTGTTAAAAGTAGTAAATTTAATTTGTTTTCATCATTTTTTTCTGAAAATTGCTTGAAAACTGAATAAAAGAAGAATGGCATAAAAATAAAAATTAATGGATAAAGGAACATTAGTGCAAATTTGATTTCTAAACTAAAACCATTTATTAATAATATTGAAGTAAATAGAGATGTTGAATATCTTAATGGTGAATAATCCTTTAAATAAAAACAATAGCAATCGTGTCCACTAAACCCATAATGAAGATAAATATCATATTTTTGCTCTAATACCAATGTATCTAGTCCAAAATAATTCCCAATTTGAAGATATGGAAGTATCAATAAACAATATGAAAATACGGATAAACACAAAAGTATTAGATATTTATTTTTAACATAAAAAATAATAAGAGTTAAACTTATTATTGTACTTCCTAAAAATACATAAAACAAGAATGGAACTCTGTAAAAAAATGTAAAATTCCACCAATAATCCCGTCTAACAATGTAAAAATCATTATTGCTTACATCACTAAAATAAGTCGAAATACACAAAAATATTAACGATACAATAAAACCTATGATTATTAAAAAAGATCTACCATTAAAATTTTCTTTTTTTAACTCAAAAATATTAGAGGTCTTATTTCTATTGATACGATTCTTATTTATGAATATAGCTATTAAAATTAAGAGAATATTTATTATTTGAATAATTATTATTACCATTTCAGGCCAGAACCAGAACCCATAATTTTCTCCAATAGGAACAATGCAATAACCTATCACATAAATGAAGAACATAGGAATATTTCCTATTAAAAGACTGAGAAATGTAGCGTATCCCACCTTTTTTATTATGTCAGAATCTGGCTTTAATATACTTATCAGATTATATCCTGGCAAAAATAAAATGCAAAGAAAACCTAAAATTAAATTAATTGGAAATATTATTATCGAAAAAATGGTCACTAATGAGTAAATAAAGATAATTATAATCTGTGCAATTGAAAATATTCCTTTATTATACTTCATTTTATTCTTTTTTAATAATATTATTTTAATTAATTTTTGTAAAAATTAAATTGTTATATCGATTTTTTAGATCCAATGAAAATTGTAATTTTCTATTATTAAAATTTCTAATTTTTCAATATTTTGAAATCTTTTTATTTTCCCCAATTTCTTAGTTGATTAAAAAATAATGATTTCTTAATAATTAAAATAATTAAAAGCATATTATTTATTTTTACATCTGAATTAGATGGTTTTGGGCAGGTTCTTTTAGAATTGATGGCAAGCGGAACTCCTGTTGTTAGTGCAAATAAACTACCCATATCTGAAATAGTTGGAAATGGTGGTGTTACTTTTAAACTAAATAATTCAATAGATCTTGCGGAAGAATTATAGATTTAGTAAATAATGACTTCTTTAATCTTTAAGAGTTATTTCTTGAATTTTGAAGTGTCAATGGAGCAATTTCAATTTCTTTCGAAATAATAGAAATAATACTCAAATCCGCATTTTTTTTCATATATATAAGATAAATTAAGGGCAATGGTAGAGATATTAATAAATACACAATTATTTTTAAACTCGAATCATAAAATAAATCGTAAAAAATCCAAGTTATAGAATAAATAATTATCCATATAAACGAAATAAGAATTAAGATTAATAACATATTTCTATTTTTAAACGCATTTCTAATCATTAATTCATCAAAAGGTTTACTTCCTAATACTATCACTAAAGGAAATAAAAGAAACATCATTCTACTCCAATCATATGCTAAAAAAAATGTTAATAATACTTCAATACAAAGTATAAGGAACTTTAATTTATCTTTATTATTTGTTTTCAAGAAACCGAAAAGAACAATGTGATCAGTAATAAATAAATGTCACAAATCAGTAATAATTCTTGCCAAAAAATTATTACTGCCCATTATTGTCAATAATAAAAAATTGTCAAAAAATCGGCAATTTTTGAAAGTCTTTGTCTTCTTCGTTTTTGACAACTGCCCTGCTGTCAATACTAATTAGTGACATTTTTATTTAAGCGGAAAATTAAGAAATTATTACCTAAATCTTTTATTATGCTCTATTTATCAATTATATTTAAATTTTAATTCTAATTCACTCAAACATGCTAAATTACAGCATGAGAGGTGAATTAATAATTGTAAGAAAAGATAAAAAAAAGAAAGAATTGCTTGAAAGAGCAAGAGAAATGTATTATAATCAAGGGCGATCAATTGAAGATATCGCAATTGAATTAAATAAGTCGAAAAGAACAATCTACAGGTGGTTAAATCTTGCAAATCAAGAGGTTTCACTCGACTCCCACCAATCTAAAAAGAAATCGGGACGCCCTAAAATATATCCGCCAGAAATCATCGATCGAATTATCGAATTAAAGAAAGAGTTACCGCAGAGAACGGCACCATTAGTGCATAAATGGCTGAAAAAAGAGTTTCCCGATGTCTGCCCTTCAATCCCTTACGTTCGAAAAATCATCCGAGATCAAGGGCTTAGCAACAACACAACCGACCGAAAGCGAGGGTATCGCCGCTTTCAGAGGAGCAAGCCGAACGATATGTGGCAAATAGACATCGCCGGCGTTGAAACAGTTGGGCATTTAAAGCAAGTATATTTAATTGCGTTACTTGACGATTGCTCAAGGTTCGTCGTGGCAGCTCAATATTTTAAGGATCAAACAGCAAAAAACGTGATTAAAATCGTTCGAGATGCGATCTTGGCATATGGAAGACCAAACGAAATTCTTGCCGATAATGGCACTCAATTTAAAAATATTCTTGGGGATTTAGCAACAAAATATTCGAGGTTACTAGAATCTCTAGGTATCAAGCCCGTTTTTGCCAGTCCTTATCACCCGCAGACCAAGGGAAAGTTGGAAAGATGGTTTAAAACCGTGAAGCAGATGTTTCTTATTGAAGCTCGGTTTTTCTTTAGAAACAATCCTGAATGCACATTTGCCGATTTTAATCAGATGCTCGAAGAATGGGTTAAATGGTACAATACCGAGAAATTGCATCGAAGTCTCCCTAATAAGTGTCCACCTGAGAAGATTTTTTTTGAAACGGAAGGTCGTATCTTTAGGCCCCTTCAAGTGAAAGTGAATTGGGACCGCTGGTTGCACGAGTTGTCGCAAAGAAAGGTCAATAAATACAACGAGATCCATTATAAATCGCAGCTCTTTAGCGTACCCCCGGGATATTCGGGATCAAAAATTGACGTGATTGAATACGAAGATAAAATCGAGATTTACTTTAAAGAGAACTTATTAATAACACATCCGTATGACGTGCAAATTGCGGTGAAGAAAACGGGTAAGACCACGCGAAAAATAAGAAAAAATGGAACCATCGCGTATAAGGGAAAGACTTATTCGATCGATTATAAGCTAGCGAATAAAACCGTTGAGGTCCAAGAGGCTGACGATGGCCGAAAGCTCTTGGTATATCTCAACGGTAAACTTATAAAAACATTAAATCTATAAGATTTAATGAAAATAATTAGTTTTTTATTTTTTATTAAGTTCATTATTAACAGAAAAATATCAGGTAAAATCGTAATTCTAGTGACAAAATGTGACAAAAAATTATTATCGATTCGTGACAAAGAATTAGTACTACTAACAGAACAAAGAAAAAAATAATTCCAAAGATGTAAAGAGCATACCCTATTATTAAGATTACAAATTTTAAAAATGCAAGAAAAATTCCTTGTTCAAGAAAGATATTATGATAATTTAATAATTGTATAAAAAATTCAAAAGATACACCACTTCCTGGGTTTCTATAAAGATAAATAAAAATAATAGGTATTGAAATAATAATAATTGTGCTAAATAATATCTTCTTTTTTTTAAAAAAAGATTCAATTAAAATTATTGGTATAAAGAATAATGCTGTTTCTTTGATGAAAAAACCTATAATAAACATTAATGCTGAATAAGAAGTTTTTTCTTTATTCACAAATAATAATAATAACATAATGCAAAGGAAGAAGGGAGCATCAACTTGACCCATTGCTAATGAATTTAATTGGAAAAAGAAGGATCCCATATATATAATTAATCCAAAAAAACATGTTTTAAATTTATATTCATGGGATTCCAAAAATAGAAATATAATTACTGAAATAGAAGCCATACTAATTATGATAATTATATCAAATACCCATTTATGAAACTCTATGGGGAAAAAACTTACAATAAAAGGAATTAAAATTCTATTATGGAATGATTTTCCTGCATTTTTATTTTGTGCTAATAAATAGTAATGATGAGAATCAGAAGATTCGCCTAAACCCAATATTAAAATTAAAAGAAAGATGAATATTAAATGGATTAAAAAAATAAGTGTTAATAAAAGGGCTTTTGGGTAATTTTATAAATGAATGAAGAATTATAAATTCTTTCAACGCTCTTCGTTTATAAAATCTTTCTACCCGCTTTTTTTTATCTTTCACCTCATTAACATTAAGATATAATTTAAAAATTTAAGAATTTTATCGGACTCGTCTAAGGGGTTGTTCGAAAATAATTTCCCTTAAATTTTTTTTTCTTTCAAGTCTTAGATCGTGATTTCTTTAAATTCTCGATTTTCTGATAAGTACGTCCCATATATTAATTGATATTGTTCCAGAAAGTTATTTATTAATGTTATCACTTTTTGAAAGGGGTAATACTTCAGAGAAATGCACCAAAACATTTATATATTCGCAATGTGTAGTTATATTTAGGGATTGAAGAATTTTTATAACTCAACATCAAAACTAACAAGAGATAGTAAAGAAAATGGCGTTTATAATAATTAGAAATGAGAAGATTGCTATTCAATACACCCTCGTGGATTTTATTGAAGAACTTACATGGGAAATCGTTGATTGCGGAACTCAAGAAGGAAAACATCGATACAAGGAAATCTCAACGCCTCGTATCCCTAAGCGGCGGGCAGGGCAGTGGAAGATGTCGGAATCGTTCTCGTCCCTCTCGCAAGATGTTGGTTTTCTATTCAAAATCTATAACGAACGGGACCGAAGGCTCTTCGCAG
>Ga0209986_10001289_pt1 | contig 24153 bp, 27 predicted proteins | sample BlataG_FD_183168 | JGI IMG/M metagenome (GOLD analysis project Ga0209986, IMG submission 183168) | Deep subsurface microbial communities from Black Sea to uncover new lineages of life (NeLLi) - Black_00105 metaG (SPAdes) (version 2) | ecosystem: Environmental > Aquatic > Marine > Oceanic >... | reverse complement strand
AAACCCACAACCGCTCTGCCAAACATCATAGATTGAGTTGTCATTGCTGGGGATTGCAGCGACAAGCATCCGTTAAGCATGCGGTCTTTGCATGCCGGATGCCGCATCCGTCCTTTGCATGCCAGATGCCGCTCTTTGCAGTACATGTTTTCGATGTCTGTGCAAAATGAAGAACGGCTCCTCAGGACGACAAATCATCTAAATAAATGTGACTGGCTGTTGGTCCCAAAATGTCCAGCAAGTGACTCACTGGCGGGCGATCGCTTGGATCGCGACTGTAATATGCCAAACGGATGATACCGTTGGCGTTTACGATAAAATCACCCCCTAATTGACTGCTGTCACCTTGGATGCCGCGCCAATTGCGTCCCCTTAGCATCAAGCGGCTGTAAGTCAAAAAAGTATTAAGCCCCCATGACCGCAGCATCGAACGCTCCAGCCCGTAGGCTCGGTAAGAGTTTCGGTCCGGGTCGAGAAGCAGTGTGAATTGCGATTGGGTCTCTTTTTCCCAGAGCTGTGCGCTGTAGGGGGAACCGAAGGAAACTATTACCACATTGGTCTTCAGGGCTGCTAAATCTGAAGTGTGCTGGCGCAACTGCGCCACATGCTCACGGCAGGTCAGTCAGCCCAGATGGCGCAGAAAGACCAGCAGTGTATGCTGCCCAGACCGCCATTGATCTTCCAGCAAAGTTTCCTGACCGCTAAGGTCTTCAAGCACAACGTATGGGGCTTGGTCGCCAGGTCTTAATCGCATATATGATTTTCTCCCTTGAAATAATTTGACTGATTATATCTTATTTTCATCATTGCAAGCATCTGTTAAGCATACGAAGTATGCCAGCATCCGCTCTTAAGCATTCGTACTTAAGCATCTGCATTTTAGATGCCGCATCCGTACTTTGAATGCCGGATGCCGGATGCCGAAGCATGCGTTTTTAAGCATCCGCTCTTTGGATGCCGGATTCCGCATGCACTCTTCAGTACAGTATCATTGCCATGCATTTTGCGAGTGAAGCGAGCAAACATGCCAAGCTCATGTATTTTGAGCCGCATCCGCTCTTTGGATGCCGAATGTCGAGAATGGCTAGTATAATGGGAAATAGCTCGTGACGGTTATGGTTGCGGCGTCAGACATTGCGAATTCGATACACGGAGGATAGAAAAATGACATACGAAAAAGCAGCGCAAGCATTAGTAGCAGCCGGGTTGCTGGACAAAGATAACGTGGCGTCCGCAGCCTCAGTCTTGGCTTCGACCTCTATTGATGTTACCTACCCTGCCTGGGCTGAGGCTCTGGCTAAGGCCGGATTGATCCCTAAAGCTGATGTTGGGGCAGCAGCAGATGCGATGGAGAAAGCCGGGAAGGCAGAAGCCGAAGATGACCCCCAGGCGTTTGAAGATGGCTTGGAGGATGCGGGTATTCTTTGAAAAAAAGAACCACTCGACGACGAATTGGGCATAATTATGATACATACATAAGGGAATGTTTAAACGATGGAGAAATTAATTCGTGAAATGCCAAAGGCGGAGCTGCACATGCACATCGAGGGTTCATTAGAACCCGAGCTTATGTTTAAGCTGGCGGCGCGCAATGGCATAGCGTTACCTTTCAATTCGGTTGAGGAAGTGCGCAAGTCTTATGAATTTACGGATCTTCAATCCTTCCTGGATATCTATTATCAAGGCGTACGCGTGCTCCTCAAAGAGCAGGATTTTTACGACTTAACCCGGGCTTATCTCGAGAAGGCTCAAACGCAGAACGTGCACCACACTGAGATGTTTTTTGATCCCCAGGCTCACATCGACCGGGGTCTGGCTTTTGATACGCCGATTAATGGAATACACCGCGCCCAGGTAGATGCTGAGAGGCAGCTTGGCATCACATCGAAGTTGATCATGTGCTTCCTGCGGGACCTTAGCGCCTCCGCGGCTATGGAGACTTTGAATCAGGCTTTGCCTTACACAGACTGGATTGTAGCAGTCGGACTTGATTCGGCTGAGGTCGGTAATCCGCCTGAAAAGTTCACGGCTGTGTTTGATAAGGCGCGCGAACATGGCTTTTTGACCGTTGCCCATGCAGGCGAAGAAGGTCCGCCGGAGTACATCTGGCAGGCGTTGGACCTGCTCAAGGTATCGCGCATTGATCACGGTGTGCGCTGTGTTGAAGATAAGAAATTAGTCGAACGACTGGCAGAAGAGCAGATTCCCCTGACTGTGTGCCCTTTGTCAAACGTTAAGCTGCACGTCTTTGACTCAATGGAACATCACCCCTTGAAGCGGATGCTTGATCTTGGGCTGTGCGCAACAGTGAACTCCGATGATCCGGCTTATTTCGGGGGCTACATAGCCGAGAACTTCCTGGCGGTGCAAAAAGCGTTGAATCTGGATCACAACGACATCGTTCGCTTGGTGAAAAACTCTTTCCAGGCCTCTTTTCTCAACCATCAGGAGGTACAGAAACTGCTGGATGGGTTGGATGATTACCTGGAACGGAGAGAACTAAAGCACTGACCCGAACTCAAGAGTTTCTTTGGTTGTCAACCCCAGGTCTAAATATTATACATCCAGTGGCGATGCGTTGATCCGGTCATGGGGGCGCCTTATTGAAACTAGTTTTCAGTATGGAGCTTGATTAATAGCACATAGGTTCCAGGAATACAAGGGTGAAATGGGGGTAAAGCACTCGGGCGGGGAATACACTACTTAAACTTTAAGATATGATACAAGCATAGAGAAAATACTGTAGACTATATGTCCCCACTTTTCTCTATTTGTATGTATAGATAAATCACAAATGGGGGTAATTGTAGATTATTGCACTTTAAAAAAAAAGAAAAACTCAAAAATCACGTATTATATTATGCAAATTACTAAGAAGCTTATGATAATTTTGAAGTAATATCTCCCATGTGTTTTGAAAATTATTTGTTGGGTATTCGATGCCGAAATAATTATAAGCTTCAAGAACACCTTTCGCTCGATCAGTATGTACTGGATACATTCGACGTAGTTGATTATATGCTGATATAGAATCCATAATTTTATTAATACTTATACTCTCATTTGGGAAATTTGTTCGCAAAAAAATCCCTAACTTGTCGATTGATCCGAGGTTTTCTCCATTATTATCTGATATCTTCAAGTATTTTGTTTCAATTGCCGCTACTAAACTACACAATGATACAACCCGAAATGAGAACTCAGCTTCGTTCTCACATTGTCTTGATAATTCGTTGAGGGCTCTTTCTTGGGGAAGTGCTAGAAGGCAACCACCGAATTTTTCACCAAAAACAGTGTTAATATTATCACGCAGATCGATTTTGTTAGCAGATAGCGTAACCGAGGACTTAAATCTCGAGCCTGTAATTTCAGGAATAGAGACTGTGAAAGAAGAAACCTTATGGTAGTCAATTTCATAAAAATTAATTGGGCATTCAATAGGAGAATTATAGGTAGTTTGTTGAATTTCTTCTTTTTCAGTAATTGAACTATCAAGCAGCTTATTTGCAATATGTTTTTTTGCCAATTCAACGAGCACTTTTTCGAGATTGATTCCTTCGAGTTGCCACATACTTTGTAAAGTCCCGGCTATTCCAACAATAATTCTTCCGTACAATGTGTTGTCTATCTCTTTCTTCTTGTCCTTCTCAAGAAAACGAGTGTCAACAATCTCATAATTGATCTCTAAATCATATTTATCTCCAATTACAGGAAGAAATCTGGGTTTAAATAATCTTACTATATACGTTGTCATTGTAATGTCGTTCAAGTTAATCCATCACGATCCTGGATTGTACAAATCAACACTGATAACGGCATTATTGCCGCGCAATTGAAAATTTTCAATTAAATTTATAATTGGAGGTGATTTTTCCGAAGATGGGAATCAGTTTGATGCTTCTTGTACATTCAATCCCATTTCCATCATCTCGTCCTTATACTAGAAAAATGCAATTTTATTTCCTTTTATCTCCCCAGCTAATATTGCACGAGATAATGGGTCATAAATTGATTGTTCAACAATCCTGCTCAAATTACGAGCACCATACTCCTTGCTATAGCCATGCTCAATCAGGTATTCCCTGGCTGATGTATCGAGCTGAACGGTAACACTTTTCTCCGCCAATCGCTTATTGAGTTGATCGATAAATTTATCAATTATTTTGTCTATTGATTTTTTCGATAATGGCTTAAATACTGATCTGCCCCCAAAATATGTACCAGTCACAATGTTAGTCCAACATGCTGCAACTGTGAAGGTTGGACCACTTTAAATGCTGGAACTGGTGGATTCGCGCGGGTAGGCAATTGTTAAGATTAAAGATATTTTAGATCAAATCTCAATTGGGTACTTGCCGTACTTGTGCCCTGCGAACAGCATGGCTTTATAGTTATCAATGGGAATATATTCAGCCACTGAGTTGCTGGTGCTTAATATATAACCCCCACCGGGGGCAAGATCGCTGATCCGCTTAGCAACAAGTTCCACGACATCAGCTGGTTTTCCTCGCGATAAGGGAAAATCCATATTTATGTTACCCAACAGAGCCAATCGGTCACCAAAATCCTTCTTCACCTGGTTGATTTCCATTGCATTGGGATCAATCGGGTGGATGCCAGAAAATTGCGCCTCGATCACATCATCCAATAATGTTGTGATGTTCCCATCGCTGTGAAATATCATAGGTTTTCCCAGCTGCTGGCAAATATGCCCCATCTTTTTGTACCATGGAAAAACATATTTTCGAAGATGTTCAGGGTTTACCAGCGGTCCGCTATTGCCAGCCATATCATCCGGATGCCAGATCGCTCCAACAGTTGGATGATCAACTACCCGTTGAAAAACTTCAAATTGTAGGGGAATGATTTTGTCATAAATCATCTCAACCAATTCAACATTTAATTTAATATTCTTGTAAAAGGTCTCTGCACCTTGTAAGAGCCAGTTGGTTGTGTAGAGCTTGCCTATGATGACGATAATCTTCATGCCATCCGGTAATAAAGGAGTGATTTCATCGAGGACATCAAGATCCATATCCTCAATGCTTGGAAAGGGATATGAGAGAAAATCGTCGCGATTGCTGATATCACCTTGTGTGTTGGCTGCCCACGTTCGCTCGGTATATGCATGATTGTAGATGCTGAAACTCTTAGCAGCTTGTCCCCCAAGAGCTCGACCAGGATCGACGATGCTCATGGCAATTGGATAGTAATCGTATCCTGCCTGGGTGAAGAATTCAATATGATCCACATGGCTGCGTGCGAGATGTCCCAGGAATGCAGCCCGGATATCTGGTTCGATGATGAATTCTGCAAAAGGTAAACGATCAGGTTCTTGTCTGTTGAGAGCAGTGAGAAATCTTTGGAAGTCGGGTCGTCTCCCGCGTAGATTAAAACTTGAAGAATTGTTTTGATTGCCGGACATGCTGCCTCATTTTTCCCAGAGAACCATCCAGTAGGTGAATGGTGGATGTCTGGATTTTCTGAACATTTCCACCGAATTATGTTACAAAGCTGGGTGATATCACATAGAATACCGTTATTAAATAAACCATTTGCGATATGGTTCAACAAACGCCAAGCTATTAATGTTAATTATAACACTTAGTGTGTTATAATCTTTTTGTATATCACATTAGTATCTTATTACACAAATATATATCGCTTTTAGCCACCAAAACAGATTTGTTCGAACTCCTGAGAGGTAAGATGCGATGGCAATAGAGAGTGCCGAGCTTGACTCTGAAGTCCACCTTGAAAAATTTGGACCGACGCGCAGGCAGAAGTGGATCACAGAGTATATTCTTGAGCAGGGTTCTCTTGAGGTTGATGAATTAAGCGAGCAGTTCCAGGTTAGCCGGATGACCATCCATCGCGACCTGGATGAGTTGGAACAACAAAGTGTACTGCGTAAAGTAAGGGGCGGGGCAACTGTTCATCCATCATACTTGTTTGAAAGCGATATTCGTTTCCGATTATCAGCTGGGACCACCGAGAAGGAAACTATTGCCAGGGATGCTCTGACGCTCGTTGAACCGGGACAGGTCATTCTCCTGGATGATTCAAGCACTACGATTGCCTTAGCTCATCTAATAAAGGAAGTCAAGCCTCTGACCGTGATCACAAATTGTTTGCGCATCATGGAGATCATGCGCGAGGAGCGGGATATTCGCCTAATAGCGCTTGGTGGTGAATACCTGCCAACGTTTGATGCCTTTACTGGAATAAACTGTGAGAAAGCCATCAACTCGCTGCGCGCAAACCTATTGTTCATGTCTGTTTCTGCGGTCTCACGCTGTGTTGCTTACCACCAGGAACAGGAAATTGTGAAGGTCAAACAAGCCATGATGAATTCATCGGCCAGGAAGGTTCTCCTGGTTGATAACACGAAATTCGGAAAAGTGGCTCTCCATCACCTTTCTCCCCTTGAAGAGTTCGACCTTGTTCTGGTCGATTCCGGAATAGATGAAAGACATCTGGTCGATTTAAAGAATGCTCAAATCTCCTTTCAGATAGTAAATCTATAATATCCAGAGGAATCTTTGCCCGAAACCAAGAATCAATATGTCAACAAAATTAGTTATTGGATCTGACCATTTTGGTCTGCCGCTTAAAAATCTAATCCGGGATTACCTGCGTGAGAAAGGCTATGAAGTTGATGATATTGGCACCAATTCTGATGAGCCTGTGGATTATCCAGATATCGCTGAACAGTTAGCTAATGAAGTATCCATCAGAAATTACGAACGGGGAGTTTTAATCTGTGGAACTGGTGCTGGCATGGCAATTGTGGCCAATAAAGTACCCAATGTACGTGCAGTTGCGGTATACGATCCCTATACTGCTGAACGAGCAATAGCGAGCAATGATGCTCAGGTGATCACTTTGGGCAGTCAAATTATGGGAGTTGAAGTAGCTAAGAAGCTGGTTGATATTTGGCTGGAAGCGGAATTTAAGGGAGGCAGATCAGCTCCTAAAGTAAAGAAAATGGAAGATATCGATCAAAAATACCGAACCCAAATAGGGCAGTGATTAGATGCCAGGTTAAAGGATGTGAAAAGTGGATAAAAAATTTTTAATTGCCAGCGAGCTTGAACCCGTAAAACTTGATTGGGGCATACAGCATTGGTTTAGCAATCCGAAGTCGACCGGGGCAGAAGAATTGGTGGTTGTCTCGGTTGAGATATTCCCAGGTTTCGGGCACGATTTCCACAAACATCCCAATCAGGAGGAGAGTATATTTGTGTTAGAAGGAGAGATTGAGCAATGGGTTGAAACTGAAAGCAAAATTCTGAAGAAAGGCGATTCAGCATTCATCCCAAAGGGGATGGTCCACGCTTCATATAACGTTTCCGAAGAACCAGTCAAAGCTCTGGCGATCCTCGGACCATGTATTGGTGAGGAAGGATACGAACTTGTCGATGTCAGCGACCAATCACCCTGGGGTAAATTGCGCAGCTAAGAATTTGGTGGACATTAACCAATATGCGTATATCCAGGCTCATCGATTTCAGAGATCAATCCCCGGAAATAAAGGGGAAAGGAGGTGCCAGGGAGAAATATATTTGTACGCTCATCTTAGATACCAGAAGATGTTATAGAGATTAGCCCAAACAATAGACAAGGAGAAGTGTAAGATGCGTAAGATAATTATATTCACGATGTTGATTACTATGCTACTCATACCTTTGGCGGCCTGCCAGCCTGCTGCCACGGAAGCTCCACCAGAGGTGGAAGAACCCGCCCCTGCAGAGGAGGAAGAGGCCGCTCCCCCCGAGGAGGAAGAGGCTGCTTTAGAACCAATCAGACTCGGCGTACTCGCTCCCCTTTCCGGCGCCTTCGCCTGGATTGGTGAAGAGAATGTTATGGGCGTGGAGATCGCCTTAGAGGAACTGAACTACGAGATCGCCGGGCGCCCCGTCGAACTATTCATTGAGGACACTCAAATTGACCCGGACGTTGCTATCGAGAAAGCACGTGCTCTGGTGAACCGTGACGATGTCCATTTCATCGTCGGACCTCTCAGTGGCAGCACGAGCCTAGCCGTCAAAGAGGCCTCATTTGAATGGCCAGATGTCACTGTTCTACCGGGTGGGGCGGCGAACGACATCACCATGCGAGAAATCGCGCCGAACGTGTACCGAAACTCTTTTGCTGGCGGTCAGCCCTTGTACGCGCTGGCACAGTGGGCGCTAGATAATGGCTACGACTCGATCGCTACCATCGGCGAGGACTACTCCTTCCCATGGGACCAGATTGGCGGGTTTGCATATGTTTACTGCGGGTTGGGTGGACGTATATCCAAAGCTTACTGGACGCCCATCGGTACCACCGACTACAGCTCGATCATCACCGACCTTGATCCAGACGATATCGATGCCGTTCTGGTAGCCTACGGTGGGACCGACGCGGTCAACTTCGTAAATCAGTTTGCCGACTTTGGCCTGATCGGGGAGATCGACTTCCTGGCCGGCTCGTCCTTTGGCGATGCAGGCGTTCTTGCGGAGGTGGGTGAACTGATGGATGGCTCTGTTGGCGGATCGATCTATTCCAGCAGCCTCGAACATCAAGAATTCAAGGACTTTGACGCGGCATTCCGTGCCAAGGATGATCGACCTTCCACCCTGTTCGCTGAGAACTTCTACCGTGCCGTCAAGTGGATCGCCCTCGCCACCGAAGAAGTTGATGGCAACATTGAGGATGTAGATGCCTGGCGTGAGGCGCTCCAGAACACCGAGTTCATGGCGCCAGCTGGTCATGTCAAGTTTGACGAGTATCATAACCCTATCCAAGACACATATCTCAACCGCGTCGAATTCGTTGACGGCGAGTGGATCAACGTAGTGTTCGAGACTGTCCCCGAGGTGGGTCAGTATTGGTCATTTGACCCAGATGAGTTCGATTCCGCGCTACCGTTTGGTCGTGATAACCCAAGTTGCCCTTAAGGCAAACAGGCGTCAACTGTGAATGCACTGTCATTAAATGGCGTGTCTAAACGGTTTGGCGGACTTGAAGCAGTGCGGGACGTCCATATGGACGTCCCGCATGGCGAACGACGCGCCTTGATCGGCCCAAATGGCGCCGGTAAGACAACGCTTTTTAACGTAATTGCCGGTGATCTGCCGGTAACCAGCGGAAACATTAACGTATTTGGTCAGGATGTCACCGGCATGCCGCCACACCGGCGAGTCAAACTTGGCCTTACCCGCACCTACCAGACCTCAGCACTTTTCGATACCTTGACGGTTGCTCAGAATATGTATCTTGGGGTGATCGGCCCCGCCGGTAGCAGGCATTTTGACATGTTGCGACTCGCTGAAAAGGATATTGCGCATCAGGAGCGTGCCCTTCAAGTAATCGAGGCTGTGGGTTTGGGGGATAGAGTCACAACATCTACCGGTGACCTATCTCACGGTGAGCGACGCCAATTGGAAGTTGGGTTGGCGATAGCGTATAAGCCGCGTCTCGTAATGCTAGATGAGCCGGCAGCTGGTCTGTCTCCAGAAGAACGCCATATCTTAATCGATCTGCTGAACTCCCTGGAACAAGACATCACTCTCCTATTGATAGAGCATGATATGGAGGTCGCGTTCAATACAAGTGAGCGTGTAACTGTTCTTCATGATGGGCGCGTCATCGTCGAGGGAACGCCAGAGGAGATCAGCGCCAATGATGTGGTACAGAAGGTTTACCTAGGAGAGCGACTTCATGACTGATGTGCCTTTGTTGACAGTAGAGGATATCCAGGTCTACTACCAGACGAGTCATGTATTGCAAGGTGTTTCCCTTACTCTGGATAGCGGGATAATTTCGATCGTTGGACGCAACGGCATGGGCAAGACCACGTTGGTCAAGGCGATCATGGGACTTGTATCGGCGAAAGAGGGGCGGATAATTCTGAAAGGTGAGGATATCACAAACTTGAAGCCCTATGAGATCGGTTCTCGTGGTGTAGGATACATTCCACAGGGACGCGATCTTTTCCCATCACTCAATGTCGAAGAACATCTCTTGTTGGCGGCAAGGAACGGCGTTGGAACCGGATGGGACTTGAAGCGAGTATATGAGTTGTTCCCTCGCCTGCGCGAACGAGCCAAGCAAGGAGGAGCATCACTCTCTGGTGGAGAACAGCAAATGCTTGCTATCGGACGCGCGCTTGTTACAAATCCATCGTTACTCATCATGGATGAACCATCAGAGGGTTTAGCCCCCGTCATCCTAGACGATCTCATCGAGACTATCGAGTCACTATTAGAGATGGGTATCAGCATCCTACTTGTGGAGCAGAACTTGCGTACTGCAACTTCGTTAGTGGACGAGCTGCACGTAATGGTTGCGGGCTGCATTGTCGCCAAGGTCGACGGACAATTGTTGATGCATGATCAAGAGGCGAGAGAGAAGTACCTCGGAGTGGCGGTACATTGATCTCCGGTGGGACACTCGAAGAATTCAAATCATTTGGCATCCGGGTAGGATTCCCCGGAAAACGATGGATTGTGGGCGCGGGTCTTAAGATGTATCTCAGCTACCGGGAGACGATCGAATGGCTGGAGGGTATGAAGGCGCGCGTGGCTGGATTGGGCGAAGTTGGGGTATTCGTTTTACCTACATTCCCAGCACTCGGTGTGGCGCAAGAGATGCTGGTGGGTACTGGTGTCCTATTTGGTGCACAGGATACCCACTGGGAAGAACGCGGCCCTTTCACGGGCGAGGTTTCCCCGTTAGTTCTTCGGGAACTGGGGTGCACTTTTATCGAAATTGGCCACTCAGAACGGCGTGCAATGTTTGGTGAGACAGATGTGTGGGTTCAGCGCAAGACGAACGCCGTGCTAAAGCAGGGTCTTGTACCGCTTATCTGTATCGGAGAACGCACGGAGCAGCGAACCGATTTGGCAATTGATATAACTATCCAGAAGTTGCGCGATGCACTCAGAAGCCCTTCAAGCAGCGAAACAACTCCAGAGCCTGGTGCAGTTGTCATAGCCTATGAGCCGGTATGGGCGATCGGTGTAGATAAAAGCGCCCCTTGTGACCATATTGAACCAATAGTTGCAGCAATACGTGAGGAATTATCCTCTTTATGGAGTGGTGACAGCGCTGTACTGTACGGTGGTAGTGTGAATCCATCTCAGGTTGAAGGGCTGTTACAAACAGGTGTTGATGGCTTGTTTATCGGTCGGGCAGCATTAAACATCGATTATTTTTTCGAAACAATATTCGCAGTGGCTAATAGTGACAACTGATCTTCAATTAAATATACAGCTGAGGTTATGATGAAACAATTTTCCAGAGCAGAAATATTAGAAAGGCTGCGAACCAAAATCAACAACAATCAACCGATCATAATGGGCGGAGCAGGGATCGGGTTGATTGCGAAGGTAGCAGATAGAGCTGGTATCGATGCCATCCTGGCATATAACACGGGTCCCTTTAGAATGGACGGTCACGGTTCATTTGCGGGTTACCTGGCTTATGGTGATTCAAATGCCATCACCCTAGAACTTGGATCCAAACTGCTTCCCGTCGTAGAAAACACACCAGTCATCGCAGGAATCGGCGCCGCTGATCCGTATAGAGACATTGGTCGCTTGATTAATGAGATGATCGATATGGGTTTTTCAGGGATCATAAATGTACCCACAACAGGGTTATATGGTGGCGAGATGCGTGAGCATATAGACCATACCGGATTGGGATATCCAAAGGAAATCGACCTGATTCGTATGTGCAGAGAACGAGATATTTTCTCCTGCGCCTACGTGTTCAATCCAGAAGAAAGTCGGAAAATGGCCGAGGCTGGTGCCGATGTTGTTGCAGTCCATGTAAATTACACTACTGGAGGTATGGTTGCGGCAAAAGATGATGTCGCTCCTGACCTTGAGGAAGCATGCCGGTATACAGATGAGATGTGTGCTGCTGCGCGTGAAATTAATGCGGATGTGATCCTTCTCTCGCATGGAGGTCCATTTAACAATCCAGAATCAGTTCAGTATTCCTTCGATCATACATCTGTGCATGGGTATATGGGTGCTTCCAGCATTGAACGAATCCCGGTTGAGATTGCCATCACTCAAGTGGTGAAGGATTTCCTAGGACTGCGAATCAAAAATAACTGATCAGGTTTTGTCCATTAGATTTACTCTCGGAAATTGTATCTGGATATTTAATAAGGAAATGTGTCTCCAAACAATCAGGAGCCGGAAATGTCTACTGTAGTTCTCTTGGGAACACTTGACACCAAGGGGCGTGAATACAAATTCGTGATAGATTGCCTGCATGATGCAGGTGCTGATTCCATCATGATCGATTTCGGTATTCTCACCGATCCAGCAATTAAACCCGATATTGGAGCGCGGGAGGTTGCCCATCAAGGCGGCGCAAAATTAGAAGATTTGCGTTTTTCGCGGGAAGACTCAGACACACGGGCTATCGCTTTAGCTACGATGACAAAAGGCTTGATCGAGATATTAAAACAGTTACGAGAAGAGAAACGCTGTGATGCTGTATTCGGTTTAGGTGGATCGGGTGGTTCGAGCGTGATTAGTGAAGCAATGCAGTCCCTGCCGATCGGTGTCCCCAAACTTCTGTTATCAACCATGGCATCTGGCAATGTCGGCGGGTACATCGGAACCAAAGATATCGCCATTATGTATTCTGTTACGGATATCGCTGGGTTGAACCGGGTTTCGCGGCCAATACTCCGGAACGCTGCCTACGGGATTGCAGGGATGGCGAAGGGGGTTTCCACAGCAGAGGTGGAGAGTAAACCACTCGTTTCGGTCACCATGTTTGGAATTACTACACCTGGTGTGTTGAGGATAGTTGAGAAGCTTGAAGAAAATGGTTTCGAAACCATTGTCTTTCATGCCAATGGTTCCGGTCGTGCGATGGAGGAGCTAATCGATCAAGAGTTAATCGACGGTGTCATAGATTACACTATGAGTGAATTGACTGATAATCTGCTGGGCGGGGCTTTTGGCGCGGGACCGAATCGGCTTGAGGCTGCTGGACGCCAGGGAATTCCTCAAATTGTTGTTCCCGGCGGGGTCGAGGTCTTGAACTTTGGCGCCCGAGATACTGTGCCAGAGAAGTACGATTCTCCTGAACGAAAAATTATCATTCACAATCCTTATGTGTGTGCGGCGCGCATTAACCTGGAGGAAAGCGACCAGCTGGGCAAACTCATTGCAGATAAATTGAATCAGGCGACTGGTCCCACTGCAGTCATGATCCCCCTGGATGGACTCGACAAATATCAAGCGCCGCCAGATGGACCCTGGATCGATAAAGAGAAAGACCGAGCCTTATTTGATGCTCTGCGGTCAAACCTAAAACCTGGTATCACTTACACTGAATTAGATGACTACATAAATAATCACTCATTTTCAGATGCAGTTGTGGAGTCATTTCTGGAATTATGGGAAAAATATCAGAAGGAGAATATGGGATTTGGCTATTGATATTGTGGTCAGGATGTTTGATGAAATCAGAGAATCGGGTAAACCAATAATCCTGGCAGGTGTGGGTTCTGGTTTAACTGCCAAAGGAGCTGTACTCGGTGGGGCAGACCTCCTGGCAGTCTATAATACTGCGGTTTATCGCATTCGAGGTCTTCCAACCGCCCTGGCCTTTCTCCCATATGACGATGCCAACCAGCTTACCATAACCACTGCCCCAGAAGTAATTGCCAATGCAGGAAAAGTACCCGTTCTACTCGGTTTTGGTGCCCACGATCCACGTATGCCGGTCGAAAAGCTCGTTGATCTGGCTAAAAAATTCAGGGCTGCAGGGGTTACAAATGAACCCTTTTTGGGATTGTATGGTTACGAGTTGCGGGTTCAGATCGAAAATGCCGGACTTGGTTTTTCCAGAGAGTTAGCTTTGATCGAGTGTGCAGTGGATAATGGTCTAGTTACCCTCGGGTGGACATTTTCCGTTGAAGAAGCCATCGCAATGGCTAAAGCTGGAGCTCATTTGATTGGAGCAATGGCCGGAGGCATAACTACTGGCGGATCAGCGGGTGGTATTCAAACCTCTACTATCAACCAGGCAGCAGACCAGATCGGTAGTATCGTGGAGGCTGTCAAATCTATCCGCCAAGAGATATTTATACTCGTTCACGGTGGACCCCTGGCTGATCCAGAATCAGTCTCTAAGGTTCTACGGCTAACGGGTGCAGATGGCTATGCAACTGGTTCATCCGGAGAACGGGTGCCAGTTGAACGCGGTGTGGCTGAGGCCATTCGCCAGTTCAAATCTATTGATATAACTTCGGACGACTAGAAAATTACTAAGGAGCAGTACTATGTCTGAGTTTACCAGTTTCTTGTTTAAACTGGCCAACGGGTTGACCTTCGCCGGTCTCCTCTTCATGATTGCGAGCGGTTTTACGCTCATATTTGGCCTGATGCGTGTGGTTAACATGGCTCATGCCGTTTTCTACATCCTTGCAGGCTATGTTGCCTGGACAGTCCAAGAAGCAGGCAGCAGCTGGATAATTGCGATCGCAGCAGGAACCATCGCAGTCGCCATCACAGCGCTATTGGTGGAGCTGCTTGTCCGCAGGGTGAAGGGAGATCTCCCCCAAACGCTTCTCACCTTGGGTATAGGCATCGTGATCGCCGATTTGTCTCTTTGGTATTGGGGCGGTGGACCCAGAACCATAGATGCACCTGATGTGCTCCGGCAGCCAATTACTATCGCCGGCTTCACCTATCCGGGTTACCGGTACTTCGTGCTCATCCTGGCGATATTAGTGGGGTTAGGTCTCTGGTTGTTGCTTACACGGACCCAGATCGGCAGAATAATCCGGGCAGGAGTGGACAATCGCCCCATGGTTTCTGCCCTTGGGATTAACATCGATCGTCTTTTCACCCTGGTGTTCGTGCTGGGTGGCAGCTTGACTGGACTTGCTGGGGCGGTCGGAGGCTCCTACCTCGCGATCGGGCCAGGGAAGGACCTTGAGATTCTACTTTTTGCATTGGTAGTCGTTATCATAGGAGGATTAGGAAGCGTCCCTGGTTCTGCAGTGGGAGCGATCATCGTGGGACTGGTGGACAGCTTTGGGCGTAGCTATTTCAGCGAATTAGCCATCTTTCTCTTGAGCGGTACTCTCCTGGTAATCCTGGGCTTCAGACCCGAAGGTCTTTTTGGGAAAAAAGAACAATGAAGAATATTAATCGTTCCATATTAATTTTGATCGCCGTCTTAGCAATAATAAGCCTGTCGCTTCCTTTCTGGACCGGCACCTTCACGGTACAACTCGCGACCAAAGGGCTGTCCCTGGGAATCCTGGCGATGAGCTTCGGTCTGCTTGCTGGGTATGCGGATATGATGTCCCTCGCCCAGATGGCCTTTGCTGCGATAGCAGGGTATGTAATTGGAATCGGAGTAATGCACTATGGCTTACCCCACTCCGTCTTAATCTTACCCGCCATCTTGGCTGCAGTCATTCTAGCTGCTATCTTCGGTTGGATTGCCATCCGTTCGACAAAGATTTATTTCCTAATGATGACTTTGGCGTTGTCACAGCTCTTCTTTGGAATCGTGTTCCAATGGGTTTCATTGACTGAGGGCTACCCCGGGATCACTGGCATCCCCAGACCCACGGTCTTTGGCTTTTCACTCATTGAAGCTCCAATGCTGTATTATGTGACACTAGTCGTCACAGTACTCTGTTACCTGGTTCTTCGCCGCCTGGTTCGCTCACCGTTTGGTTTGGTGCTCCAGGGTATTCGTGACAACCCAAAGCGAATGGCCGCGCTGGGTTTCAATGTTCAGTTACATCGCTACCTCGTCATTGTTGTTTCGGGTACTTTTGCCGGTATTGCAGGAGTACTGATGACATACTTCACAGGCGTCATCTCTCCGACAAGAGCATCCCTGGCCTCCTCTATCCTGGTTGTGATGGCAGCGCTGGTCGGGGGCGTAGCGAGCCTGGAAGGCGGGCTGCTGGGTGGGCTGGTGATAGCATTCCTGATGAGCATTGCCAGCCAGCTCACCACGCGTTATTGGACGGTTGTAGGAACGTTGTTCATCCTTATCGTATTGTTCCTGCCCAATGGCTTGCTGGGGGGAGATCTGCAGGTAGGCGCTTGGCTCCGGAAACTACGCAAGAGAGAGGGTGTATAACAGGCTTGCGAGAAGACTGCCAATCCTCCCTGTCGCTGCTGCAGGTGGGTGAATTCTGGGGATGGCTGACAAGTTGCAGGAACAATCTGATGCACGATCCCAAACCAGTTTTTAACCGATTTATAGAGATATTGAATAAAAGCAAATTAAATACCACGGGAGGCTGATATGAATAAGGATAAATTCAATGTGGCTATCATTGGTTTGGGTTTTGGTACCCAATTCATACCAATCTACATACGCGATCCACGGGCGAATATGTATGCCATATGTCGCCGTTCAGAGCAAGAACTCAACCTCATTGGAGACACCTTCGGTGTTGAGAAGCGTTATACCAAGTATGAAGACGTATTAGCTGACCCAGCTGTGGATTATGTCCATATCAATACCCCGATAAAAACACATGGATCGATGTCTATTGCGGCACTGAAAGCCGGTAAACATGTGATGTGCACTGTACCAATGGCAATATCTGTTGATGAGTGCCGGCAAATTGTTGAATTGGTTAAGGAAACGGGTCTGAAATACATGATGGCCGAAACTGTCCTCTATTCCCGGGAGTACTTTTATGCAAAAGAACTCTATGAAAATGGAGAGCTTGGCACGATTCAATTCTTACAGGGTTCCCACCATCAGGATATGGATGGTTGGCCGGATGCGTGGCCAGGATTACCACCAATGTATTATTCTACCCACTGCATCAGTCCCTGCCTGGCTATCGCTCAGGGCGAGGCAGAATATGTATCTTGTTTCGGATCTGGAAGTATACGAGCAGAACTAGCCTCTATTTATGGCTCACCCTACGCGGTAGAGACGTCACATATCAAGATTCGAGATTCTAACCTCACGGCACGAGTATATCGCTCGCTATTTGACACAGCGCGTCAATACCGAGAGAGTTTCGATGTTTTTGGAACGAAAAAATCAATTGAATGGCCATTAATTGAAGGAGATGGTTTAATTTTACACACAGCAAAACTTTCACAAGAAGAATCTGCAGAAAAAGTAAATGCGCCAGATTATGCACATTTGTTACCTGAGGAAATCCGTCCCTTTACCACCAAGACCTTCTTGGAGCTGGATGAGTATAAGCATCTGGCAAGTGATGGAGCGGATCCTGATGGGACTCATTCCCACCTTGTTACAGATCCGGGATCTCTTGAAGGGCATGGTGGTTCACATCCCCATCTAGTGCATGAGTTCATTTCTGCTATCTCTGAAGACCGCTATCCATTCCCCAATGATGTTCAATCTGCAAACATAACATGTGCAGGTATTTTGTCCCACGAATCAGCAATGAAAGGTGGTGAAAGGATTCCACTACCAGATTTTACTCTCACGGGAGAATAGGTTTTTCTATAACTAGAAGATTTTTTTACCTAATTTCCCAGTTTATGATGGGCAATTAAGGAAGTGCAACATCTAAAAAATGTCAAGATTTCATTTATCTACAGTTGTAGTTTTAGGGACCTTTGACACCAAGGGGCGCGAATATGGCTATGTGAAAGAGTGCCTTGTCGAATCTGGTGTCACACCACTTATGATCGACTTTGGCGTATTAGCTGACCCACCCTTCAATCCGGATATCAGCGCCAGAGATGTTGCCAAGGCTGGAGGGGCGGATCTTGCCGAGCTGTCCTCATGCCACACGGGAGGTGAGGCACGCGCTGTGGCTCTCGAAGTGATGACCAAAGGGTTGATCGAAATACTTAAGACCCTTAGAGAGGAGGGTCGCTGCGATGCTGTATTCGGTCTTGGCGGTTCGGGTGGGTCCAGTGTGATCAGCGAAGTCATGCGCTCGTTGCCGGTTGGTGTTCCAAAACTGCTTCTATCAACAATGGCCTCTGGTGATGTTGGGAATTATATTGGCACAAAAGACATCTGCATCATGTACTCGATTACAGATATCGCTGGCCTGAACCGCATTTCGCAGCCAATTCTCAGAAACGCTGCTTATGCTATTGCCGGTATGGCGAAGGGTGGACCGCCTGTTCAACAGGAGGATAAGTCAATTGTCGCCATTACTATGTTTGGCATCACAACCACAGGCGTGTTGCGGATAGTTGACCGGCTAGAAGAAGAGGGTTTTGAGACAATTGTTTTTCATGCCAATGGCTCTGGCCGCGCGATGGAGGAGTTGATAGATGAAGGGTTGATTGACGGTGTAATCGACTATACCGTCAGCGAGTTAACTGACTACGTGCTGGGTGGCGCCTTTCACGCTGGGCCAAATCGACTTGAGGCGGCGAGCCGCCAGGGCATCCCACAGGTGATCGTACCCGGTTCAATAGAGGTATTGAATTTCGGATCTAGAGACACCGTACCGGAGAAGTACAATACACCTCAGCGCAAAATCATCATCCACAATCCATTTGTTTGTGGTGTGCGCATCAACGAATTTGAGAGCGAACAACTCGGCTCGATCCTGGCCAAGAAAGTGAACGACACCAAAGGTCCTGCCGCCGTGCTGCTTCCACTCGGTGGGTTGGACGAGTTTGAAGCACCTCCTGATGGGCCGTGGATTGATAAGGAAAAAGATGAGGCGCTCTTTGATGCCATCCGCACTAACTTGAGGGCAAACATTTCTCTCACTGAGTTGGATGCGAACATCAATGATCGAGAGTTTGCAGATGCTACCGCTGACACCTTTTTGCAGTTGTGGGAACAGCATCAGATCGAAAAGTAGCTTCTTTGAACAACTATGGCGAGATTGCGGTACTCGCCCCCAATATCCTTGACAAAGATAAGGATGGAGAAAATGCGACAGTTTACCCGTACAGAGATTCAAGAGAGGCTCAGAGCCCACATCGAGGCGAAGGAGCCGATTGTCATGGGTGGAGCTGGGATCGGTCTGGTTGCCAAGGTGGCTGATCAGGCTGGAATCGACATCATCATGGCTTACAACACCGGTCCCTTCCGCATGGATGGACATCCGTCGCTGGCAGGTTTCCTGGCTCTTGCCGACGCAAACGGAATAGTTCTGGATCTTGGCCGTCGGATTCTTCCGGTGGTAAATGACACCCCTGTTGTTGCGGCTGTTCTCGCGGGAGACCCCACCCGCGATATGGGTTATCTGATTACTGAGATGATGAATATGGGTTTCTCGGGTATAACAGCTGGCCCAATGGCAAGGGTATATACTGGAAAGTTCCTTGCCCTTATAGAAGAAGGCAACATGGGCTATGCAAAAGAAGTTGAGCTTATTCGCATATGCCACGAGCGCGACATTTTCACTGTGGCCTACGTTTTCTCGCCGGAGGAAGCATGTGAGATGACCGAAGCCGGAGCGGACATCGTGGCCCCTCACGTTTACACAACCTCGGGTGGGATGGCCGGGGTTAAGAGTGTTTTGAGCCTCGAGTACGCTTGCGAGCTAACCGAAGCGATGTGCGTGGCGGCGCGAGAGATTCGCCCCGATGTCATTCTGGTGTCGCATGGCGGACCCTTCAAAGATCCGGAGTCGGTGCAATACTGTTTTGACCATACTACTGTACATGGCTACTTGGGTGCTTCAAGTGTCGAACGGATTCCGATCGAGAATGCGATCACGAACGTGGTAAAGGAATACAAAGCCCTGAAGCTTAATTAACACGCGCTTGGCACTCCTGATACTTCTCAATAGTTACGACTTCGCACAAGATTCCGTTGGTTCCGCCAAACGATCACTCAGTATGCGTGGAGATCCTGCTTCTGAGTGATAGCGGTAAGCTTCATTACGCAACGTGAGTGACACTGTTAAATCAGAGGAAACCTGAACTAGGTAGAGACGATGGGTGAGTGAAGAGAGTGAAAAGAGTGAAACCATAGCTAAAGCAACTATGACCTCGCGTGAACGTGTCTTGCGATGTCTCAATCACCAGGAACCAGACCGGGTGCCCTTTAACTTGGCATTGACGGTCGATGTTTACCATCGGTTGAGGGATTACCTTGGCATGCCTCCAGAGCCAGATAAGGCAATGGGCATCTGGACGAATGTTTCGCCCAGCTTTGACCTGCTCGACACCATGCACGTGGACATATGCCGGGTTGGATTAAACCCACCTGCTAAATGGAGTCCACCGCGGACAGATGACGGGGTGCTATACGACGAGTGGGGGATTGGCCGTGCCAAGGTCGAGCATAGCGATGGAAATTACTATTTTGAGATAGTCAACCATCCGCTGGCAGGCGCGACATTGGAAGATATTGAGAGCTACTCTTGGCCTGACCCTTTTGACCCAGGACGTGTTGAGGGATTGCCCGAAAAAGTGGAGCGCATCCGATGGGAGACCGATAAAGCCATAATGAGCGGATTCTCCACCCCAATCTGGGAGCAAGCTTGGTATTTATATGGCTTCGAAAACTGGTTAAGAGATCTAGTAATGAAGCCGGAAATTACGAATGCTATCCTAGAAAAAGTTTGTGATATCGCCATGGGTTTCATAAAGGTAGGATTGGATAGTGCAGGTGATTTTATCGATATTGTAAGGTTTTCTGGCGAGGACCTTGGTATGCAAACCGGGCCGATGATTTCAAAACAGATGTTTGATGAACGGGTCAAGCCCTGGTTTGAGCGATATTGGCGCTTCACAAAGGACTTAGCGTTGAAAAAGAACCCCAATGTAAAACTGATGCTACACTCATGTGGCAGCGTAGGGGCTTTCATCCCAACTTGGATAGATATGGGATTGGATATCCTTGATCCGATCCAGCCACGCGCAAGAGGCATGGAGCCTGAAAGATTGAAATGTGATTATGGGAACCAATTGGTCTTTCACGGCGGTATTGACATCCAACAAACATTGCCCTTCGGTACTCCAGGAGAGGTCATTGAAGAGGTGCGGCATTACATCAAGACTCTGGGACCAGGTGGGGGTTACATCGTTGCACCTGCTCACAATGTTCAGAGTGACGTCCCACCGGAAAACTTGGTAGCAATCCGTGATGCCATTGAGGCATATGGATACTATCCACTGCAATAAATGACAGCTGACTTAAAGTTGAGGATATAATTACAAACTGACTTGAGTAACTGAATGAACCAGCAGATTTTCAGAGAGATCAATTTGTCCAGAAGGAGATGATTATGAAACCACAAAACTTCCAATTGAAAGATAAACAAGTAATTGAGGAATTTATCAAATTTCGCGAGAACAATCCAAAAATTGAGCACAAACTCAACCTCTCTTGGAGCAATTGGGGCTTTGGAATCGAGCCATTTGAGCAGTCAATTGCTCGTCTTGCCAAATTCAACGTTAAATTTATTGAACTTCATGGAAACCGTTATGGATCCGATCTAGGCTATAAAACTGAGGAAATTAAACAAATCCTGGATGATTATGGAGTCAAGGTATCAGGTGTATGTGGAATGGTCAGTCCTGTATCTGAATTATCAAGCAATAAGCCTCACATTACTCAAAGGTCAATTGATTATTTCAGACGCAATATTGAGATGTGTTCAGAGTTTGATGGCAGCTATCTTTTATTTGGACCCGGTGCGGTTGGCCGGCCTACTCCATATGACGATCAAGAGTCTCATCGTGCTGCACAGGCTATTCGTATTCTAGGTGATGATTTTCAAAATGCGGGTGTGAGGGGGGCAATCGAACCAATTCGCGCAGCTGAAGTGAGTTTTTGCCATACATTTGCAGATGCTAAAAGATTGATTGAAGATATCAATCATCCTGGGGTTCAACACATTGCTGGCGACATATATCACATGTACACAGAAGAGCAGCATGTTGCGGGATCAATACTAGAAGATGGACGCATGTTAACTAACCTGCACATGGCAGATTCTAATCGCGGTGCTCTCGGTTTAGGTTCAATGGACCTGGACATAATTTTAATGGCACTATATGTGGTGGGATTCAATAATGATAAATGTTTTTGCTCGGCAGAGCCGTTAGGTCCAGGTGGAGATCCTTATCCACAGATGTTTGGAAATCCTTCACCGGATCTACTTGATAAGATGGTAGAGCAAACCGCACGTTACTTCTATGAACGAGAGGATGTCATTCTTTCGGTTAACCCAGATGAATTAATTCGTTGGTAGGGAGGAGTTGGATCATGATTTGGACAATGGGTGAAATGCTTGTTGAGATTATGAGGCCACAAGTTGGAGTGAGTCTCAATGAGTTGGGAGAATTCCTGGGCCCCTTTCCTAGTGGTGCACCAGCTATTTTCATTGATACGGTGGCACGTTTAGGTCACCCCACTGGAATTATCGGGGGAGTTGCTGACGATGAGTTTGGCCGCTGTCTGCTGGATCGCCTTAGCGCAGATGGTGTTGATGTACGTTATGTTAAACGAATACCGTATATGGCTACAGCAGTGGCCTTTGTAACTTATTTCGATGATGGTTCGCGGAAATTTATTTACCATATTGATGGCACGCCGGCAGTGATGTCCACTTTTCCACATGATATTGATATTGATCCTCCACAGTTTTTCCATGTCATGGGCAGCTCGCTTATGGCAAATGATCAATTTCGAGAAGAGATATTCAAGGCAGTAGGGTATTTTCACGAACATGGTGCACGGATTAGTTTCGATCCTAATATTCGACCGGAGCTCCTTGGCGACAGAGATTTAATGGATGTAATTGGTCCAGTACTGGAAAATACAGCGCTGCTATTTCCAGGAGTAGCTGAATTAAAACTTTTAAGTGGACATCAAGATATCTATCGTGCTGTAGAATTGCTATTTAGTAATCCTGTCTTAGAATTGATAGTACTAAAAAAGGGAAAAAAAGGCGCGATTGTTTTTACACGAGAAAAGAGTATTGGAATCGAACCCTTTTCGGTTCAGGAGGTCGATCCTACAGGCGCGGGGGACTGCTTCGATGCAGGTTTCTTGTGTGGATTTCTAGAAGGAAAATCGATCGAGGACTGTGGGCGAATCGCTGCAGCAGCTGGAGCTTTGAACGCCGCAGCATTTGGTCCAATGGAAGGTCTGATAAGTTCAAAAACGGTTCAGGATCTAATCAGAGGGTGATAAATTCATTCTTGAAAGAATTAATAGTAGGAAAGAGAGATTGTCTGATTCAGTTTCGCTTGGGAATACCTTCTGATCTCTATGGAACTACTTTCCTATTCTCTGAAGCCAACCGTCAAAAAGCCATGTTCGAAACAAAATATAATTTTGTTGTGGTGTAGTAAATGGAAGGGCAGTCTGGAATGTAGCCATATTAATGGTAACAAAAAAGGATACATCTTTAAATTTCCTTGCCCAAGAATAAATAATCCATTAGAAAGAGCTTGTCACAAGCTCAGTTTATCCGTGATTAATCATTTTGTTTAATCTAACTGTTGTATAGTACCAAGACAACTAAGTTGCATTTCGGTAATCTCATTAATCTGTTGTCACTATTTGGAGCAATAGAATGGTAGAAGAAAGTTCACACGAGTTTCTTCTTGGTATTGGAGCTAACCAGCATAAAGGATTACATATTGGTATTCCATCAATATGTTCTGCTAATCCCTGGGTGATTGAAGCTGTTCTTCTCCATGAATTGAATACTCAAAATTTTGTACTTATCGAATCGACATGCAACCAGGTCAATCAGTGTGGTGGGTATACGGGCATGACTCCAGAAAATTTTATTAGTTACATTAGGGAGATTGCTAATAAAGTAGATTTTCCTATCGAACGAGTAATTTTAGGCGGAGATCATCTAGGTCCATTTCCATGGCAAGCACAGTCTGCAGAGAAGGCGATGAGTAAACTGCAAATGAAACGCACAGGTTACCAGCATAGTTGAGCACAAAATCGGGTAAGTAGTCCGAAAACCAGCTCTTCAGGACAAGTCCTGCGGTGCCGAGCAGAACGAAAACGGTGTTGCGAATAATGTATGACCGGTTCAATTAGTGAATGACATTAACGTCTGGTAAATTCTGCCGAGTCCCTCGTTCACGTAATCCGCCGACAGCCCGTAGCTGATGCGTAGATGGTGATCCAACCCAAAAAGATCGCCGGGAACGATGTAAGTGTCGTGCTCTTTGATCAGGCGCTGGACCAGCTCGCTTGAGTTGACCTCTTTAT
>Ga0209986_10001288_pt1 | contig 24172 bp, 22 predicted proteins | sample BlataG_FD_183168 | JGI IMG/M metagenome (GOLD analysis project Ga0209986, IMG submission 183168) | Deep subsurface microbial communities from Black Sea to uncover new lineages of life (NeLLi) - Black_00105 metaG (SPAdes) (version 2) | ecosystem: Environmental > Aquatic > Marine > Oceanic >... | reverse complement strand
CCTCTGCCAATATGTGCGAGGAAATAAAGATTGTCTTCCCTTCGTCAGATAGTTGCTTTGTCAGCTCGCGATACTGAAAAACGCCTTCCGGGTCGAGATTCGCAGTTGGCTCGTCTAAGAACAGCACTTCCGGGTCGTTGAGCAATGCCTGTGCGAGTCCGAGTCGCTGATTCATCCCCCTCGAATATCCACCCACTTTCTGGCTCACGCCGTCAAGCTGCACCAGCTCAAGCAACTCTCCTATTCTCCTCTTCCTCTCGTTCGCATCCATCGCCGCGTAGAACCGAGCGAAGTAATCGAGGTTTTGCTCCGCGGTCATATTGCCGTAGAATCCAACGTCCTCCGGCAGGTATCCGATAATCGCCTTTACTTTAAGCGGATTCCTCGCTACCTCTATCTCGTTTATGATGCACTTGCCTCCGGTGGGTTCGATCATTCCCACGAGCATCAGTATTGTCGTGCTCTTCCCTGCTCCGTTCGGACCTAAAAAGCCGAATATATCACCTTCCGCTATCTCCAAATTCAGACCATCCACTGCCTTATTTCCATTATATACCTTTGTCAGGTTTTCCGTTTTTATCATTTTATACCTTTCTCTTTACCTCCTTTGTTTCCTTTTCGGTATTTATATAGCGCCCTCCTCAGCGCTCATGCATATTTTCCGGTGGAACAGCATATAAATGCAAGGTGGAACAAGCGTTCCAAAAAATGGAACAAATGCATCTTTATAAAACTTTCGATAACTACGAATCAAGTTGAAGTTATTTCTGTTTTTCATCTTTCTTCGTTATTTCTCACTCATTTCAACAAAACCACGTTGCCCGTCCCTCTCCTCCTTCTCTCCGCCAATCCTTTACTTTCAAGCAAATCCAACGACCTGCTGACGTTCGATTTCGGCAGCCCTGTTTTCTCTACTAACTCGCTTTGCTCTATAATCCCATCCGATTCGAGAATCGTCTCGTATATCTTGCGTTCGTCATCCTTCAGCGTTTTTGATAACTCATTCCATCTCTTTTTCCGTTCCTCCAGTATCACTTTTCCGGCATCTTCAGCCGCAGTTTTTTCTGTTGGAACGGAGAGCAACAAGTATGCTCCGCTGATGCCAAGAAGGAGAGAAGCTATGACCAGAATAATCACGTCTGTATATGTGAAGAATCCCGGAATTTGCTTCGTTACAACATTATTCCCATCCACGATTATTTGTATTGGCGTGGGATTCAACAGTTTTATCCCAAGAACAAATACCGAAGTGACAAATAATGCCGCCACGAATGCTATTTTCCCATGAATATTTTTTGTTTCCATCTCCTTTTTCATCCCTCCTAAAAAGAAAAAATAAAAAAGGAAAAAGGTGCGTTATGTTATTTGCACCCCTCCTTATCCGTCTTGCACTTCCCCTTATCCGTTATTTTGGCACTGAGGGTATTGGTGGTAGCCACTCTGGGCGGTGTATTCCTTCTGGTACTCCTTCTGACCACTTTGTTTCACCATCTGGACCTGTTGTGATGCCTCCTGCAAGGCTTTGTTGTTCTTCTACTGACTTCACTGTTTCACTGTTCATGTCTATTGCTACGTAGTATTTTCCTTCGACATCAAGTGTCAGGAATGCCGTATCGACCTTTTTTCCGTCCCTAAAGCCTGTACCCATACCAGTCACGTTATATTCTTTCCCTTCAATTAGCTCTTGTACTCTGCTGTCTTTCTTCGCTATCTCAAGGAATCTATTCATTTCTGTCTCAGCCTCAGCCTGCCTCTTCTCCATCTCTTCGTCTGTCATTATGCCTATATGTATCGCATGATCTCTGGTTTCCCAGGTGTAGTTTTCTCCTTCCGGCAGAGTGAAATTCAGTGCTACTTTGCCATCTTCGTATATTGTTACTTGGTCGCTTATCACTATTGCTCTGAATTCCTTCGCCTTCTCCTGAAATACCGCACCCGCACCAAAAGCAGTCCCCAGTCCTGCCAGTACCAGCCCTGTTACCAACAGCGCACCGAGCAGTGCCACCCTATTTCTCCTGTTTTTTTTCATTTCTTTTTCTTCTTCCCTCCTATTTTTAGAAGCCGCTTCAGCGACCCTGTTCAGGGGTTGGTTGGAACGCCACAAATAAGAGGCGTGAGAAACTGGTTTCCAACCAGTTGCAACTCTTTGCAGAGTCCTTTAGCACCACTGCCAATCCGTCTCACTGCGGCCTTTTAAAAAAGAAGGCGTTATCTTTATTTAAATTCTATAAGCACGGATGTTAGATGATTTTTGGAAAATGGTTATCGCTTTCAGCATCTTTTGTATTCGCCTCGCTTCGCCTCGCTTCGCTTTGAGAGATACCCTTAAAGCACCTTCTAAACTAAATCATTACCAATGAAAACATACCCACAAAAGTTTCATTACTAATGAAAGCTTTATGTTAATAAAAACAAAAGTAACCAAGAAAACAGAAAACAAATTATGGACACAGATTAACGCAGATTAACACAGATGATAAGAATCAACACGGTTAAACTAAAATAAATCCGCGTAAATCAGTGTAAATCCGTGTCTTAAATAGAAGGAAGCTATACTTTATATACAATAAAAAATCATGAATACAAGACAGCTTAAAGAGATAGTCGTTCAGCAAAGGGAAGAGCTAAAAGAGAAGGACAGAGGTATAGAGCGAGAAAGTCTGGGGGAGATAAGAAAATATCTGAAGATTCCGCACGTAGTGATAATCAGCGGTGTAAGACGGTCCGGTAAATCAACACTATTAACGCAGATAATATCACAGTGGTTCGATGAGAAATTTTATTATCTGAACTTTGAGGACGAGCGGTTGATCTCATTTTCGGCAGAAGAAGATTTTGATATGCTTTACCAGGTATTCTTAGAGCTTTATGGAGAGCAAAGAACCTTTTTCCTCGATGAACTCCAGAATGTTCAGGGCTGGGAGAGATTTGTGAGAAGGATGTATGAACGCGGGTTTAAATTCTTCATCACTGGCTCGAATGCAAGACTGCTGAGCAGAGAACTGGCAACGCATCTAACCGGGAGGCACCTGATGAAGGAGATATATCCATTCTCATTCCGGGAATTTTTAAGGTTTAAAAAAATCGGTTTAAAAGAGAATTTTGAATATATTACAGAGGAGCGTGTAAAACTCATTAAATATCTATCACAATATATTGAAGATGGTGGTTTCCCGGAGTATTTGAAATACGCGGAGAAGGATATACTTCGCAGGCTCTTCAGTGACGTAATATTTAGAGATATACTCGTGAGATATGGCGTAAGGGAAACAAAGACATTTCAGGAGATTGTCAACTACCTTGTGGCGAATGTCTCAAACACCATCAGCTACAACAGATTAAAGAATATCTTTAAGCTGGGGAGCGTAAATACCGTAAAGAATTATACCGAATATCTGGAGAACAGTTTTTTAATCTTCTTCGTCAATCAATTTTCGTATTCCGGAGGTAAGCAATCAATATCGCCAAAGAAGGTTTACTGTATAGACACGGGTTTAAGAAATGCGGTCTCTTTTAAATTCTCGGCGGACATCGGGAGGGCGATAGAAAATCTCGTATTTATAGAATTAAAGCGTCGTTCTTCAGACTCCGCAGAGATATATTACTGGAAGAATAAGGGGGAGGTAGATTTTGTGATAAAGGAGGGCTTACGCGTTAAGGAATTAATCCAGGTTTGCTATTCCATGGATGAAAGGACAGAGGAGAGGGAGGTAAGAAGCTTGATAAAGGCGATGGATGAGTTCAAGTTAAATGAGGGGCTGGTGATAACCGAAGACATTGATAAGGAAGTGGAAGTGGATAACAAAAAGATAGTGTACAAACCGCTGTGGATGTGGCTGTTAATCGAAATAAAACATACGAAGGATAAGACGCTGAAAAAAATTGCTGAAAGAGTCGATCCTTCAACCAATTGACAAAATCGCTGAATATACTTCTCAAATCGAGCGGCGAATCAAACCTGTGCGTAGAGAGAACGGCAACGAACGCAGTTTTTCAATACCTTTATATACTTTATCCACGTAAAATATTAAAAGAATGAGAAGAATAGTGAACGAGCCAGATTTGAAGCTGTTTGTGTTCTACGGGCTGCTTCTTATACCTGCTTTCTTCTTGTGCTACGAGAGTAACATACCTTTCTTCTTTGTCGTCGCAGCGATGCTTCTGACGAGCGTAATAGAGATTCCCGTTTACAAGACAAGAACAAAGAAGCCGGAATACCGCGAGCTCGAGGCAGTGTGTATCGGCGAATTTTACGGCGTGTCAATATCAGAGGAGATGCAGAAAGGCAATGAAAGGATGTATAAGACAAGCGTAACGCTGAACGTGGGTGGTTTTATTATACCCCTGTTTTTCGCCTTTTATCTGCTGCTAAGCTATCCCGCACTCCTGTTAGAAGTAGCAATGTCCGTCCTGTTAATGATGCTCTTTTCATACATGCTTTCAGAGGTGAAAGGAGGCGTAGGTATAGTAATTCCAGGTTATGTAGGCATCTTTGCCATTCCTCTTGGGCTTATACTTGCTGCACCGTTAGAACTTCCACTTGAGAACGTTGCAGGGTTATTGATATTTGTGCCGGCGATTTTTGGTATTCTGATGGGGATGTTGATAAGGCTGGCAACGCTGCGCAAAGAAGAAGAAGTGGGAAGTGCTTTCTTTAATATCGGTGGCATCGGCAGTTTCCAGTCTATATTCCTCATCTCCCTTCTGGCTTTGTTAATCGGAACCGTAGCATAGTATCTGCTCAAAATTCCACTGAATTTTTAACGGACGATGAAAATTGCAAAAGTCAAAAAAAACGTTCTTTAAGAGAAAGCGAGACAAAGTGATAATAAAATTGGGTGGCAGCCTGATAGAAAAAGGCAGAGACGTCCTTCGGCTTCTTAGCGATTATGCAGAAGAGAAAGAAAAGAGCAAGGCACTCACCATAATATTAATCCCGGGTGGTGGACCGTTTGCAGAAGCCGTAAGAAATCTCTCAGAATCAATGTCCGAGGAGACAGCGCATTGGATGGCTGTTCTTGCAATGCACCAGTACGGGCTTTTTTTGGCAAACGGTGAAATTGAGATACCCGTAGTTGAAAGCGAGGATGAAATAGACGACACTGGACCTATATGCCTATTACTGCCTTATAAGATTCTAAAAGCGGAAGATCGTTTGCCGCATACCTGGAATGTCACCTCGGACACGATAGCCGCGTTTGTTGCGAATAAAATGGGTGAAAAGACCTTCATAAAACTGACCGACGTAGATGGAATAATAGACGAAAAAGGGCATTTGATAGAACGAATTACGGCAAAAGAGATGGTTGAACGTGGGGAGCGGGGCTGCGTTGACGCGGAGCTCCCGGGATTTTTAATGCAGAATCAAATGAGTTGCATTATCGTAAACGGCAACTTCCCAGAGCGAATAATAGCCGTAATCAAGGGAAAAGAAACGCGCTGCACGAAAATTTATTAAATAAGCTCTACCGCAGAAACTTTCGCGTTTTCTCGACGTGGACGTGGGGAAAGAGCATCTACGTTTATCTTTAAACACTTCTCCAATTCCTTATACCTGTTCCGAATTGTAATCTCAGTTGTACCTGCAACCTTGGCTATTTCCTTCTCCGTCCGATACTCGCCCTCGCCACTTAAAACACCTGCAATATATATCGCCGCCGCCGCCGTTCCTATCGGCGCCCACCCCCTGGCTGACCCCGTTTCCTTATTCTCCTTTATTACTCCTATTGCCCTTTCCCTTGTCGTCTCGCGTAATCCAAGCGCGGAGCAGAATCGGGGTATGTAGTGCGATGGGTCGGCAGGTGCAATCTTCAATTCAAATTTCCTTAAAAGAAAAATATACGCCCTTCTTATTTTCTTTAGCGGACTTCTTGACACCGCTGCAATCTCTTTCAGTGTCCTTGGGACTCCATATTGCCTACAAATAATGTACAGCATTGCAGAGACTAATTCTTCTATACTTCGTCCTTTAATCAAATTCTGCTTCGCCGCTCTTCGGTATAACACGGAAGCTGCTTCCTTGATGTCATTCGGCAGCTTAAGCGCACATGCCATCCTATCTATCTCAATAAGCGCGAATGCAAGGGTCTTTTCGCTACTATCCATATTTACCCATCGTAATCTTTTTATTCCCGAGGGCAATTTTGGCGTAGGCGTGCTCAGTCCTTTATCGTGAATTCTATAACTCATACCCGGTCCAGTTCTTACCCTTTTAGAAGCTTGCTCAGAGTCATACGCACGCCATTCAGGTCCAAGGTCCACGAGATTCTCCGCTATTACCATCCCACAGTCGGCACAGTAAAGCTCCGCGTGCTTAGAATCTGATACTACGTTTTTGGACCCGCATTCTGGGCAGTTTCTTATTTTGTTCTCCATATTACTATAATCTTATATGTTTTTCGTCTATAAATCACTTTCTCTTTTTACACGCCAAAATCGAAAATTTTTTAGTTTATTTTATACAAAAGTTAAATCAAACCTTATTCTTTCCTCTTTACATCCTCTTCCTTCCCTTTCACCTCCTCCAATTTGTAATTGCCGTACTTTTCTATCCTTGGCTTTTTTGCGAGCAAATAGTACGGCACAGCGAAGATAAGCACAACTCCTGTAATTATCGTGAATAGTATAATCCCTATCAAAACGCCAAATCCTATGAGCAGAGCGATGAGTGTGAGGATTTTGAAGTAGTGGAGTAATCCCAGAATTATTACAACTGCGGATAAAAAAAAAGAAGGGCAATAATCGAGTTTCTCATCTTCTGCCTATCGTTTCCTTAAGCAGGGTGTCAACAACACCGGAAGAGCCTGAAGTACCCGAAGTGCCCTTTGCGCTCGGTAAGAAAGGTGCTAAGGCCGATGCTAAATTGTGCAGAGTCATTGATTGAATAATTATTTTCCCGGGTCCTGTTAGAGAGGTCAAAAAGAGACCTTCGCCGCCAAAGAACATCGTTTTAATCCCTTTTACGCGCTCAATGTCATATCCTACGGTGCCGTCCCAGCCAACTACACTACCGGTATCTACCTTCATTGTTTGTCCTGATTCCAGGTCAAACTCTACGAAATCGCCGCAGGCATGAATAAAAGCAGTGCCTTCACCAGAAAGCCGCTCCAAAATGAAACCTTCACCACCGAAGAAAGCAGACCCTAACCTCCGTTGGAATTCCACGCTTAGCTCTACGGTATCTTCAGCGCATAGGAACGCGTCCTTCTGGACTATAAATTCTTTGCCTGATGCAAGCTCTACCGGTTTGATTGTCCCCGGTGCATTACCACCAAAAGCCACAATGCCCTCGCCCCCTGCCGGTGTAAATTCTGTTAAAAACATTGTTTCGCCCGCGAATTTACGCCCGATTGCTTTCAGCAAGCCACCTCTCATCTTCGCTTCCATATTCATATTTGAACTCATGTACACCATCGTGCCTGCTTCGCCATATACCTTCTCGCCAGAACTTAACTCTACCGTTACCAATTGCAGGTTATCACCTGTTATTTTATATTTCATAATATCACCAAGGAGAACATCAAACGTTGCGGTATAAAAAGCTTTCGCTAAAATGGTTATGGCAGTGCGAAACGGTGAGGATACAATGACAGGTAACCGATAACCTTTTATATGTCCTCGGCATATTCTAAAGAGCACGGCAAAAGTTAGCGAAAGGGATAAAGAATTTAAAACAAAAGGGGGTGATTGAAAATGGATGCAATGGAAGTAATGCAAATCAAGGAACTCACAAAAGATATGGATAAAAACCAAAAAGTGGTCCACTACGAACAAAAGAAAAAAAATGCAGGCATAGCTACGGCACTTAGCCTCATCATACCGGGAGTAGGACAGATGTATCTTGGGAAAATTGGAACGGGTATATTGATCCTAATATTTTGTTGGCTCATTATACCCTGGCTTTATGGTATCTACGATGCTTACAAAAGTGCAAACGACTATAATGCGCAACTTTACTCAATACTTTTCAGCGAGCGGGGATAGACCTGGAATATTCCCAAAACCGGTTGAGATATACGAGAAAGAGTGAAGGAGGTATTTATCAATGAATCGGTGAATACCCGTGATAACCTTTTTCTTTTTTTTCTTTTATAGGTCCATAACATAATCTTAAATTCAAGGATAATAAGTTTAAGTATAGGGATACAATATATACAAAAATAAAATGAGAACAGCGTGGCTGGGGATAAGGATGGGGCTCTGTGTATTGCTCCTGTTTGCAGTGATATATGCGTTATTAATCGTTATAGCTACTTTTGTTGGGGCGGGGACGCCACTAATTTACGCCTTACTTGCCTTTGTAGTGGTGAGTATTCAGTTCTTTATAGGTCCGAAGATAGTGGAGAAGACAATGCGTGTTCGCTATGTTTCGGAAGGAGAGCAGCCGGAATTACACCGGATGGTGACCGAATTAGCGATGAAGGCGGGCATTCCGAAGCCACGAGTAGGGATTTCCGAGATATCCATACCGAATGCTTTTGCTTTTGGCACCTCAAAAAAGACCGCAAGGGTTTGCGTCACGAGAAGATTGATGGAGATGCTGAAACGGGATGAGTTAGAAGCGGTTATAGGGCATGAACTCGCACATATACAACATCGAGACATGGCGGTCATAACGGCGTTGAGCGTGATACCGATGATATGCTACTTCATTTATATCAGCTTTTTCTGGTCGGGCATCTTCGGCGGTGGCGGTAGAAGTAGAGAAGGTGGCGTATCAATGATGGCTATTGCTCTTATTGCCTTTGTCGTATATTTCATAAGCAACCTGATAGTGCTTTATGCATCTCGAGTAAGGGAATATTACGCGGATGCGGGAAGTGCGGAGCTTACGGGGAAGCCGCATGAACTCGCTTCTGCGCTATACAAAATGATTTATGGCAGTGCCGGTGCGAAGCCGGAAAAGATAAAAAAGGAAATGGGAAGCATGCGCGCTTTCTTTGCTGCCGACCCCGTAACGGCAAGAAACGATTTAAAGGATTTGCGTGCTGCCGACCTGAATAGGGATGGAAAGATAGACGAGTACGAGTTAAGAGTTTTTGCAGAAAGTGCGAAAGTGGGCCGTGCTGATAGAATGATGGAACTCTTTTCCACGCATCCTAATCCCGTCAGCAGGGTTAAGAGGCTGGGGGAGTATCTCTATTAAAGTATGAGCTGAGCGGGTCTTTCAAAATCACTAAATTTATTCTTCCGCGATTTTTAACTTTATCTATACTAAGCGCTCCTTCTCCGCCTTTATTATCATCGCCACTATATCCTTCTCGCTCCGCCGTGAGGAGTCTATTACCAGGTCGTAAATGGAAAGGTCGCCCAAATTTATACCGTAATATTTCTCATATCGCTTATGTTCTGACCGTTCTCTGTTTTTCATTGCGTAAAGAGCTTCTTCGTAGGCTATTCCTTCCCGACCTGCAATTCGCTTCGCTCTTATTTCCGAAGACGCTTCCAGCCATATCTTCAGGTCTGCATCAGGAACGAAGAAGCCAGACAACCTGCCTTCTACAATGACATTCTCACGCTTCATCGCCTCTTCTCCCTGTTTCTCATCTATTCGTCTATCGAAATCAGCGTTATTTTCCGCTAATTTACTGAATTGCTCTAATTCTAAATTCTTTTTATTCGCTATTTGTCGAAACATCTTGCCAGCGGAAATTAGTTCCATTGATAACTCCTTCGATAGCAACTTCGCAACCGTTGTCGTTCCGCTACCGGGAAGACCGCTTATTGTGATTCGCATAAAATAGCTCCTTTTTATATTTACCAAAAGAACCTATTTGTTTTTCCTTTATGGTTTTAATATTGTGATTTTGGATTTGTTTAGGATTTAGAAATTAGAATTTAGGATTTACCCCTTTATAACGCCGATGGGTCTGAAAGCCGCCACTTTTTTCGCTATTCCCGATACTTCACAACTCCGAACCACCACTTCGGGGTCTTTATATGCCGCTGCAACTTCCTCCGCCAGCTCTCCATACTTATCAAACGGAATTCCTTTCTTCTTCCTCACGTCTCTCTTACTTCGTTCTCGTGCTTTCACCACGATATTCCTTTTCGCTAATTCTGCTTTCACGTCACTACCTCTATATTTCCTCATTGCCGCGGTCCTGCTCATTTCCCTACCGGAGCCATGAGCGCAACTACCAAAAGTCTCCTCCTTCGCTACCTCCGTGCCCACGGCTAAAAAACTGCGTGTGCCCATCGAACCGGGAATCAACACTGGCTGACCAATACTTCTATAAAAGGGTGGCAATCGTTCATCGCCAGCCGGGAACGCCCTCGTTGCTCCTTTCCTGTGCACACACAACTTCTTCCTCTTTCCGTCTATCACGTGCTCTTCCTCTTTCGCTATGTTATGTGCGATGTCATACACCAGCCTTATTTCCATATCCTCCGCTTTTCTTCGAAGCACGTCTTCAAACACTTTTCTTGTCCAATGCATTGCGAGCTGTCTGTTCGCAAAAGCGTAATTCGCGCACGAACACATCGCTTCAAAATAAGCCATGCCCGTATCGCTGTTCAAATAAGCGCAAGCCAATTCCCGCTCTAAACTGAGTATTTTTGATAACGTTGCATCTTTGCTCATCTCTCGCTCGAACTTTCTCAAATAAAACGTGCAAACGCCGTGCGAGAAGCCTCTACCACCAGTATGAATTAAAACAGCCACCTGCCCCTTTTCTTCTATTCCATACGCCTTCGCAAGCCGTTCGTCAAAAATATCATCCACTACCTGCACTTCTAAAAAATGATTGCCAGAGCCGAGCGTGCCGAGCTGTGGAGCACCGCGCTTCTTCGATTTCTCGTCTATCTTCTCCGTATTCGCAGTTTCTAATCTCCCGCCCTCTTCCGTCCGCTCTATATCCTCCTCCCAGCCATAGCCGTTCTCAATGCACCATTCCGAGCCGCCCCGGAGCACTTCATCTAACTGGCTATACGACAACCTCACTTTCCCTGACAGCCCAAGCCCTGAGGGGATATATTCAAATAAGCCATCCAATATCTCTGACAGATGAGGTCTAACGTCTTCCTCCTTCAGATTGGTGCGAATAAGCCTTACGCCGCAGTTTATATCGTATCCGACGCCGCCAGGCGAAATGACGCCTTCCTCGAAGTCCGTAGCCGCAACGCCGCCTATCGGAAAGCCATATCCCTGATGCCCATCAGGCATAACCATCGAGTATTTTTCTATACCTGGAAGCGAGGCAACGTTGATTGTTTGCTGCAGCGTCAGGTCGCTTTTCATCTTATCTAACAATCCTTCAGCAGCGTATATCCTCACTGGCTTCCTCATGTAGTCCTTATACGACTGCGGCACTTCCCACACGTCTTCCCGTATCTTTCTAAGTGGAATATTCACATCCTTGTTCATCTCTGAAAAACGCCTCCTCCCCCTTTAGCTTAATTTGTGGTTTGACTTTATTTATACTTTAATGTAGCCATTTTAACTTGTTTTCTTCGCCACCAATTCAATAGCCCTAACAACACTTGATTTTGGTCTTATCGTGGCAACAGGTATATTAACTATCTTCTCAACGGTTGGACTGACGATGGGCGCGCACACAAGTGCGGATGCACCATCTTTCTCCGCCTGGATGGCTGCTATCATCGCTTCTTCTATGGTAGTAACCGCATATTCTTTGATGTCTATGGTCTCCGGTCCAATGGTTATCGTCTTTTTTTCTATCTCGTCTAAGACGCCTCTTACGCCAATAACAGCAATGAATTTCTTCTTATTTTTCGCACATTCACCTTCTATCGCCCTTATTGTGTTTAGTATCCTTCTGAAGGTGCGCAAGTTCGGGTCTCTCTTGCCGGAAAGGATTTTGTAAAGCGTGCTTGCAGGAATTCCCGATTTTTCACTGAATTCCCCTATGCTAACGCCGAGTTTCTGTTTGATTGTCTTTGTTAATACGATGGGGAGTTCCTTATCATGCCCGAAGATTTCAGCCACCATGTAGTCAGCGATGCTCATATCTTATAGTATAAAGACATTTCTTATTTATATCTTTTTGGTGTTCATATTATACAATTAGACAATTTACTGCACAAAATAGTAAAATTTAAATACTGGCTTATTGATAAAAAGCATCTATGTATAAAAAATGCTGGATCTGTATAGAATTTTGAGGATGAGAAAATGGAGGGAAAGATAAAATCACAAGGAATGGGGATAACACAGGTTCTCATGGATTACCCGCCAGGAGAACACCAAATTGCGGAAATTACCGTTACGGAAAAAAGGCTGTGGGAAGAAGACATGAAGAAATTCAGGATACGTTGGCTACTTACAGACCCTCGTGTCTCCAATTTTTATTCTTGCATTCAATGTGGTGCGTGCGCTTCCATTTGCACTGCCGCTTCAATAGATAAGAAATACAATCCGAGAAGATTAGTAGAGTGTCTTATCACAGGGGGGGATATAGAGGATTATCCCTTAGAAAAATGCTTTTCTTGCTATGCCTGTAAATACGCTTGCAGAAAAGGTAATTGTGTGGCGGACATAGTTAAGGTTTTACGGGAGAAGGAGGGGTTAAGCGCAGTTTGTGATGAAAAATGTCAGGAAGAGATACATTGCAATTCGCTTTACGAGAAAGGATTATGCGTGACACTTGATACTCATTCTCCGGATAAGTTTCCTGAATGGGGCTCTTCATGGGAGAAGATACATAATAATATGAAAAAGACCCGGTTGGAGTTAGGACTTGAAGGGCTTTACCGCGAAATACCGCAAAAATCGCTTGACGAGATAAGGGAAATTGTAGATGGAACGGAGTATAAAGAATACAAAAAAGAAGGAGAAACAGGGGAAGTAAAGAAAAGGATTCCGGAGAATAAAATTTATTTGTTCCACAGTTGCATCGGTGACGCGCACTATCCGGGTATTACCGAGAGTATAAAATACATATTTGACAGGCTTGGCATTGACTACGTGGACGACCCACGACACTCAACCTGTACCGGCTTTGCTTATTACGGTGATAAAATACCTTTTTCCACAATGCTTGCTGTAAATGCAAGGAATTTCGCTTTAGCCGCAGAGACGGGACATCCAAATATAGCAACAGTCTGTCAAACTTGTTATGGTGTGCTTACAGAATCAGCAGGGATTTTGAAGAGTGGGATAGGGAGGCAGGTAAATGAAGAAGTATTGAGCAGAGTGAACAGGAAATACAAAGGTGGTGTCAATATAGCCCATGTCTCAGAAATACTATGGGCACAAAGAAAGAGGATAAAAGATAAAATAAAGCATAGCAAGCATAGCAAGCATAGCAAGCATAGCAAGCATAGCAAGCATAGCCTTGACGGTCTAAGAGTTGCTACACACAATGGCTGCCATTATACGAAGCTGTTCAGAAAATCAGCAGTGCCAAATTTATTGGATGAACTTGTTTCTGTTACCGGAGCAGAGTCTGTTGATTACGCGGAAAAGAGTTTATGCTGTGGGATGGGCTTTGGTCATACGATAGAACAAGAACGAAGGCACCTTACGAGGGAAATTACCCAAAGAAAACTTCTATCAGCGAAAGAAGCAGGAGCAGATATTGTTGTCGTGGCTTGTCCGGGGTGCCAGACAACGTTAGATAGAAATCAAGAACTCATTGAAAGAGAAAGCGGCGTGGAAATAGGTTTGCCAATTGTAAACTATGCCCAGCTTATCGCCCTGGCAATGGACGTGGATGCATATAAAGTAGTGGGGATACAAACCCATTCCGTTCCTATCGAGCCTATCTTAGAAGAAGTTGGTATTCTATGAAATGGAGAAAAGAAGGACGTTAGCCGAGATAAAGGAAAAAGTAGAACGGGGAGAGGCAGTGGTGATGACTGCTGACGAACTTTGTAATAGCGTGCGAAGTGGAGAGGACGTGGGATTTGAAGATGTGGACGTCGTTACTTCTGCTACCTGTGGCTTGAAGAGCGGGACGTTTGCAGTTCTTTCTTTTAAAGTCGCCGAGCGAGAAGAGTTTGAACGTGCATCGAAGGTGTTCTTGAATGGTGTGCCGGCATTCGCAGGTCCTTGCCCTAACGAGCGGCTTGGCATCATTGACGCCATCGTGTATGGCACGGCACGTAGGGACGAAAAATATGGCGGGGGGCATCTTTTCAGGGAGATGGTTGCGCATGAAGAGATAGAAGTCGTGGTTGAAACTGTTGAAGGTCGAAGGATAGAAACAGCAACGAATCTTGATGAAATACCGTTTGCGAGGCTCTGTGGCACGAGAAATGCGTTTAAGAACTACTTTGCATTTGTAAATCCACGAGAGAACAAAGTAGCTTCGATATTTTCAGTGAGCGAGTTTGAAGGCGCTTTCAAGGAACTGACTTTCTCTGGCTGTGGCGAGTTGAACCCGTTGGAAAAGGACCCCGGTATGGATACAATCGGCGTGGGCACGAAAATCTTGATGAATGGAGCAGAGGGTTTTGTCATCGGAGAAGGAACGAGAAGTTCGGCGGAAAAGCCGAATTTGATGGGGATTGCGGACATGCACGGGATGCTACCAGAGTATTTAGGCGGATTTCGCACTTCTGCCGGACCTGAGGTATGGAATTCGTGGGCAGTGCCTATACCAATATTGAACGACCGGATATTGGAAAACGCTAAGAGACTGGATGAGGAGATAAAGCTGGGTGTTCTGGACGTTAATAACAGGCTGCCGGTGGGTGAAATAACTTATGCTGACGTCTGGCGTGACTGTGACCTTTCCGTGGGGTTTGACAGGTCGAAATGCAGCGAATGCGAAGAGGAGTGCCAGGTTGCAAGCATTTGCCCTACGGACGCATTCGACGTTCTGGATAGGGAAGTGAACGAGGATTTATGCTGCAACTGCGGCGTCTGCGTCCGTTTCTGTGAAGGAGGCGCTTTTTACTGTAATCTCGGTATCGTTACTATTTCAGGAAGAGAAATTCCGGTAACGCTGCGTCAGTCGGACAGAAAAAGGGCAGTAAAACTGGCGGAGATGCTGAAGAGAAAGATTTTAGATGGCGATTTCACACTTTCGGAAGTTGCAGGTCGGCTATAATGCAAAGTGTAAAATGCAAAACGTAAAGTATCACTTGAGATGTTTAGAATGCGGGAAAACGATTCAGGACAGATACACGAATACATGTCCTGAGGGTCATGATTCATTGTTAAGAACCGTGTATAAAACAAAGAGGATAAGGAAACGTTCTGGAGAAGGGATGTTTAACTACATAGATTGGCTGCCGGTAGAAGAGACTTTGCCTATAAACGCAAGTCCGGTTACATACAAAAGCGATGATTTTGGAAAGGAACTGGGATTAAAAAATTTGTATATCAGTTTCAGTGGTTACTGGCCGGAGAAAGGTGTGTTCATGAAAACCTGCACGTTCAAGGAGTTGGAAGCGCCACCTACTTTTCTGCGAGCAAAAGAGAGCGGGAGTAGCGGGAAGATTTTGGTGGTGCCTTCTGCTGGGAATACGTCAAGAGCATTCGCTGAAGTTGCCTCCATGACGGGGATGCCAGTAGTAGTAATTGTGCCAAAAAGTTGCATTCACCGGATGTGGACAACTACGGAAAACCACGACAGTATTTTCTTAATCTCCGTAGATGGCGATTATTCGGATGCAATTGCGATAAGCAAGGAGATAGTGAAAATAGAGGGGTTAATAGAAGAAGGAGGGGCAAGAAATGTGGCGAGAAGGGATGGAATGGGTGTGGTGGAGCTTGAAGCGGCATTTTTTATGAAGGTTCTGCCTGATTATTATTTTCAAGCAGTTGGCAGTGGCACAGGTGCGATTGCCGCATGGGAAACTTTTATCCGGCTAATTGAAGATGGCAGATTCGGCTGGAAAATGCCGAAAATTGTTATTTCGCAGAATCTTCCTTTTGCGCCCATGTTCAGCGCATGGCAGGATGGCAGAGCAGAGATAATCGCAGATAAAGATATGAGAAATGCCGAAGAGGCAATAAAGGAGATGTATGCAGACGTGCTTTCCACAAGAAATCCTCCTTATTCCATCAAGGGAGGCGTATATGACATGCTTGGGAACTCAAAAGGGAAGATATATGGGGTAACCAACGAAGAGTGCAGGATAGCGGAAAAGTTATTCGAAAGCGAAGAAGGGATAGATTTGGTCTCTGCGGCATCAGTAGCGGTTGCATCTTTGATTAAAGCCGTTGATGAAGGCTTCGTTAAAAAAGAGGATAAGATTTTGTTGAATATCACAGGTGGAGGCTATAAAAGGCTGCGGGAGTATTATAAAATGTATGAAATAGAGGAGAGGATGGAACTAAAATCTTTGGATCAATTAGCGTTAGATGAAATTGAAAGAGAGGTGATGGAGTTCGTTAACGCTGGGTTAGAGGTTTAGTTTATTAGCGGTTCAGCTCGTTAGCTAAACCTCCAATTTTAAGCGGTTCAGCGGCTTGGCTCGTTAGCGATTTAGACTAAACCCCTAAACCTCTAAATACATCCTCTGCGTTCTCCGTGAACTCCGCGGTTAATCTGACAATGTCAAGGTACTTGCTATGGTACATATTTATATAATTTGGTAACCACATATTTAACATAGCACTATGTTGACCGCGGTAGAAAAATGAACTCCGAGAAACTCTTTGAACTTGCATCAAGATACATGCCCGGTGGCGTTAGCAGTCCAGTGCGTGCATATAAGCCGTATCCGTTCTTTACAGCGAGTGCGAAAGGCTCGCGGATATACGACGTTGACGGCAGAGAATACATTGACTACTGCTTGGCGTATGGACCACTTGTTCTGGGGCACGGTAACGAAGAAGTGAGGGCTGCAGTTAGAGAACAGCTTGAAAAAGGATGGTTATACGGAACACCGCATGAAAAGGAGATAGAGCTTGCTAAGAAGATAATAAACAGTTATCCGTCCGTTGAGATGGTCAGGTTTGTTAATACGGGAAGCGAGGCGACGATGGCGGGGATAAGGCTTGCAAGAGGGTTTAAGGAACGTGATAAAATAGTAAAAATCGAAGGCGGTTTTCATGGCGCTCATGACTGCGTTTTAGTGAAAGCCGGTTCTGGTGCCACTACATTTGGCATTCCGGACTCTAAAGGAGTGCCAAAGGATTCAGTGAAAAACACGCTTCAAGTCCCGTTTAATGATGCGGAGGCACTTACCGCTATGCTGACGGAGAATTCGGGCGAGGTTGCAGCGGTTATAATCGAGCCGGTGATGGGCAACGTGGGACCGATACCGCCAGAGGATGGTTATTTAAGCGAGGTAAGGAAAATAACGGAGGAGAAAGACGTTTTACTTATTCTTGACGAGGTAATTACCGGTTTCCGGCTCGCTTTGGGCGGTGCACAGGAGTTTTATGGCGTGGATGCGGATTTAACGATTTTAGGTAAGATTGTCGGCGGCGGTTTCCCTATTGGTATGTTCGGCGGTAAAAAGGAGATTATGGAATTGGTTGCACCCTCCGGAGGGGTATATCAGGCAGGGACTTTTAGCGGCAATCCGGTTTCCGTTACTGCGGGATTGAAAACGATAGAAATAATAGAGCGAGAAGGAGTGCCGGGAAGAATAAACGAACTTGGCGAAAGGATGCGGACTGCTTTAAGAGCGATATTAGCGGATTATGGAGTCGAGGGTTGCGTTTCTGGCGTGGGCTCGATGTTCAAGGTGTATTTCAGTGCCGGAGGAAAAGAGGTGAGAAACTATGCTGATGCTTTGAGTTGCGATAAGAACAAATATTTGCGGTTTTTTCATCAAATGCTTTCCGCAGGTATATTCTTACCTCCTTCGCAGTTTGAGACGAATTTCGTCAGTTTTGCGCATAACGATGCGGATATAGAAAGGACGATAGAGGAGTATAAGGAGAATCTGGAATATGTTCAATAAGGAGTGAGAAATCCTAATTTCTAAGCTCTAACAATAAATATGTCAATACGGATAAAGAACGTGCTGGTGGAAGGAAAAGAGCGGAATATCTACATTGCGGGGAATTTGATAGAAGAGATTAGCGAAGCCGGTAGTGGTAAAGAAGCGGAATTTGTGATTGATGGAAAAGGAAAGGCAGCAATTCCAGGTCTTTTCAATGCGCATACGCATGCGGCAATGACTTTACTACGTGGATATGCAGATGACGTGCCGCTTCAGGAATGGCTTTCGACTAAGATATGGCCGTTAGAGGCGAGGATGACGGAAGAGGACGTTTACTGGGGGACGAAATTAGCATGTTTGGAGATGATAAAATCCGGCACAATCTTTTTTAACGACATGTATTGGCATTGGAGAGGCAGTACGAGGGCGGTTGCGGAATCTGGAATAAGGGCGGCGTTATCCGCGGTTTTTATTGATGGGTTTGACGAAGAGCGGGCAAGAGAACAGATGAGGAGAAATAAAGGTTTATACGAGGAAAGTAAAAAGCTGCCGGGAAGGATTATTTTTGCGCTTGGACCGCATGCAATCTACACGGTTTCGGAGGAAAGCCTCTGCTGGGTGCGGGATTTCGCAGAGAAGCACGACCTTCTGGTTCATATTCACTTATCGGAGACGAAGGGAGAGGTACAGGAGTGCATAGAACGGTATGGTATGCGTCCAGTGGAATTTCTCGACAGTATAGCGTTTTTAAGCTCGAGGACGATTGCCTGCCATTGCGTTCATCTGAGCAGGAAAGAACTGGAATTGTTGAAGAAGAACGAAGTGAAGATAGTGCATAATCCGGTCTCGAATATGAAATTAGCAGCGGGGCGGATGCTTTATGAGGAGCTGAAAAAGGCGGGTTTGTATTCAAATATCGCACTCGGAACCGACGGCTGTGCTTCTAACAACAACCTTGATATGTTTGAAGAGATGAAGATAGCTTCGCTGGTTCATAAGGCGTTTTCCGGTGACCCGACGAGCATGCCGGCAACGGAAGCTTTTGAGCTTGCAACACGTAACGCCGCAAAAACGTTCAGGTTGAATTCAGGCGTAATCGAAGCGGGAAGGCTGGCTGACGTTGTCCTGCTGGACTTGAAAAAGGTGGAACTCGTGCCGAACCATAATTTGACTTCAAATATTGTCTATTCTGCGAATGGTAGTTGCGTTGATACGGTAATATGTGATGGAAGAATTTTAATGGCTGGAAGGAAGGTAGAGGGTGAGGAGGAGATAAAAGAGAAGGCGAGCGAGGTTGCTTATGGGCTCGTGAAGCAGGGAGCATGATAAAGAGTGGGAAAAATACAAATTGCTTCCAATTCTCCCTTTCCCAATGTTCTCTTTTCTATCAGCAATTTTAGTAATTCCAATCGCTTGATCTTTGCGAATGCACTTGCCATGTCTGCATCCAGAACGATCACGCTATCCAATGATTAACTCAACTCCTTTCTTGATTTTATCCTCTGAAGGTGCTTTAACAATCCTCTTTATCCCTCTCTGCTCTAAAATATTTTAAAAGTTCCTTTACATTCTCAAGAAAATGTGGCTCTCTGGTATCTTGCGTGGTACTTAAGTACATATTAAAGCAAGCAGTTATAGGTAGTTAATCTGCGAAGGAGAGAATGAAAATGACCAAAATCGAAATACCGCTTGATATCCCAGATGTTGAAATTGGGAGCGTTGCGATAAATAGCGAAGGTGATATTGTTATCACCGTGAAGAGTACGGTGGAGGGTACACGCTGCCATAAATGCGGCAGAAAGATTACCAAACTGCATTGCCACGACCGAGAGATTACGCTCCGCCATTCGTCAATTTTGGCGTTGTGTTCAGACCTGTACGAGGGGTATATCAACGCGGCGAAAGAGGTTTTTGGTGCGAACGTCATGGTCGTAGTTGACCGTTTTCACATCGCTAAACTGTATAGAAATGGCTTGGATGAACTTCGAAAGAAGGAACTGTCAAAGGAAGAATATAAAAAATTGAAAGGAGCGATGTGGATACTGCGTAAGGATATAGAAGAATTGACAGGGGAGGATTTAGAGGTTTTGAAATGGTTATTCAAATGCTCTCCAATATTGGAATTGGCGTACAAACTTTGTAATGAGCTGACTGATATTTTTGAGGGCGACTATTCTAAAAGCGAAGCGAAGCGCAAGATCAATCGTTGGACGGAGCGAGTCATAAAAAGTGGATTGAGTTGCTTTAACAGCTTCTTATCAATATTAGATAACTGGTTAGACGAAATCGCAAACTACTTTATCAACCGGCAAACGAGTGGATTCGTGGAGGGCTTGAATAACAAGATTAAGGTGATTAAAAGGCGTTGTTATGGAATTTTTAATGTTAGACCTCTGTTCCAGCGCATACACCTTGAGGGTTATTCTTTATTTGCTTGATTTATCAAGGAGATATGTTCAACGCAAATTACCAAAGAGCCAAATTTATTTCTTCAATAGTCTTTATCAAAGCACTTTCAAAAGGTTGTAAATGTTCAATATCTCCTTTTTTAATCTCCTTCTTATCTCCTCTTTCTGGGAAATATATCTCCTTGCCTACTCTTATATCGTATGACGCAGGTTGGACATACTTTTTTTCACCATTTATTATTATAGTGTCTACTGCTTTCTCTAACTCCTCGTCTAACAGTATTTCCATGTTATTCACCTATTCGGATTTTTACAGAAATGGTAAAATGCTTTCATTTCGTGAAACTTTTGATATTTTCAATTCGTTAACTTTCTTAAAAATATCCGCACTTACACTTTTTATTGGTCTATTTCCATCTATCAAAAATGTGTTACTCTCTTCCTTAGCTAATTCGTGATAAATCTCTCGAATTTTTTCGAGTTTATCAATTTCTTCGTATAATTCTACGTGAAATCTTTGTGTGTGAATCCTTTTCACACAGATAAACGGAGGGGTATCAATTATAAATGTCAAATCAGGTGTAATACTTTTTTCGTTGATCCCTTTTAGCCAATCTATATCAACTTCTAATGATTGAAACGCATAAGAAGATAGCCGGTATCTATCTGATATTACAATCACACCTTTGTCCAAAAGATCCAAAATAGTATTGTTGATATGTAACATTCTATCAGCCGCGAAAAGCAATGCAAGTGTTTTTGCATCAACCTCTAATTCTTTTCTCAATACCCCGCGTATCAAAGAACCAATCAAACCATCTGTTGGTTCCTTTGTTAAATAAACCTCATATCCTTTCTTTTCCAACCATTTTTTCAATTCAAAAGATTGCGTTGAAAGCCCAGACCCGTCCAACCCTTCAAAAACAATAAAAGGCATTCTTTTTGTTTCCATTTATTCCCCCTTTTTGTTCATTTTTTATTTTATACACAAATTCTTTTTACATTCTTTTCCCAATTTATAAATATTATTCTTGACTTTCGCCATTATATAGATTAAGGTGTTTTTAGCTATTTCGAAAGGATGTTCTTTTCTGAATTTCGGGAAGCGGTGAACCTGCAAATAATATCCGTCATGCATTCATGTCCGTATGTGCATATTATAAACCGCCCTATTCTCCTTCTGTCTCGATTTAGCATGAAAAAGACGATGATGTGGAGTAACAGTGCTTCCATTCCTTTTTGCTTTGCTCTGTTCCTCCCGTAACAGTGCGTACAGACGGTCTTATCCATAACAGGTGCAATACATCTGCTCATACTCACGTCCGAGCAATGCGAGGATTTTTCCATGAATTGGTCTTAAGTTCAAGACCTGCACCATCTCAGATCCCCTGTAAAGGACAGTAATTCCCTCAAACACCTGAAAAACACGTCTCATCGTTGGTTTCTTCGTTCTCCAGGAACATACTGCTGGCAAAGAAAAAAAGTTTTATATGGAGACTTCAAGACCTTTTAGTAGTATGAAAGAAAAAACGACAAAAGTTTGTCCTATATGTGGGCGCCCTAAGCTATATTACGAATATGCAAAAAAAAGGGAGATAGAATAAATGACTGATTTGTTAGAAAATATTTTCGGGACTTTGTTCAGCCCTGCTTCTACGTTCAGACGAATGTTAGAAGAGAGAACAACAGTAACTATCGCAGCTATAATAGTTCTAATCGCAGGTATTTGTAGTGGAGCAGGGAGTATATTAATGCAAAACGCGCTCATGTCCCTGTTTGCAGAGTTTCCGGGTTTTGAGGTAGTGCAACTCTCACCGGCTGCGTCCATAATCTTAAGCGTAGTTAGCGGATTTATTGGCTGGGTCGTTATCGCAGGCATACTTCACGTGGTAGCAAAGATTCTGGGAGGAAAGGGCGTTTTCACAGAAATGCTGGTTCTAATGGGTTTTGCTGCGCTTCCAAACGTATTCCAGGCTCCAATCGGTTTAGTCGTCATACTTTCCGGGGGTTTGACTGGTGCATTCATAGCTCTCGGTTTGAGCGGCATTTTAGCGATCTGGATTTTGATACTGGACGTTCTCGCAATTAGAGAGGCACATAAGTTCTCAACCGGTAGGGCAATTGCAACTCTCGTTCTTCCTTTTGTGGTTCTTATAGTGCTGGCGTTTATACTCATGATCGGTATTTTTTTGGCGTTGGGTATATAATTATATTTATAAGGAGGAATTTAAATGGAGCGCCTTAAAGCAGTAGCGGAAAACAAAAGAAAAGTCATCGCATTGCTCCTAATAGGTCTTTGTTTGATTTCCACGGTGATAGGAATTGCCATTGTAGCGAATTTTGATAGCGGTGGCATAGGCGGTGATAAAATAGCAATAATCAGCATTGAAGGCGCAATCGTGGGTGGCAGTGGTGGACTTGGGCTATTTGGTTCTGAATCAGGTGCAGACGATATTGCAAAGCTGATAAAACGTGCGGGCGAAGACCCTTCTGTAAGGGCAATCATACTCAGGATAAATAGCCCTGGAGGAAGCGCTGCCGCATCTCAAGAATTACACGCAGAGGTATGTAAGGCGCGAGAAAATGGAAAGATAGTTGTAGCTTCGATGAGCGATGTAGCCACTTCCGGCGGGTATTACGTTGCCTGTGCGGCAGACAAAATAGTTGCGAATCCCGGGACAATAACCGGGAGCATTGGCGTAATCTTTTCTCAATTGCAGTACTCTGAGCTGCTTGAGGAGTATGGGATACGGGCTAACGTCATTAAGAGCGGTAAATATAAAGACATCGGGTCGCCGCTTAGAAATATGACCGAAGAAGAGCGGGAACTCCTTCAGGAAATGATTGATGACATTTATATTCAGTTCGTTCGGGCAGTAGCGGAAGGAAGACAGATGAACGAGAGCGAGGTATTAGAGCTTGCTGATGGCAGAATCCTCACTGGCAGGCAGGCAAAAGAGAGGGGGTTGGTAGATGAGTTGGGTAATTTTCAGGATGCCGTTGACCTCGCAGCGGAACTGGCAGGAATCGAAGGGGAGCCAAGAGTGGTTGAATACGGAAGGAAATCGGCTTTTGAGTCGTTCTTCGGCGTATTTGCCAGAGAGCTTGGTCATGGAATAGCCGAAACAATTTTAGAGGCGGGAAAGCCGCGAGTAGGGTTGAGGTGGTGAATGTCTCAGTCGTCTATTTCCCTTTCCTCGTTTGTATATAAAGTATAACTTCCTTCTATTTAAGACGCAGATTAACACGGATTTACGCGGATTTATTTAATTTTAACATTGTTGATTTTTATCATCTGTGTTAATTAAGCCCTTTCAGGGCTTGCGGGGACGTGGGCAGAGCCCACGAGCGTTAATCTGTGTCAATAATTTATTTTTCTCTTTTTTATTTGTACATCTCTTAGGTTATCATCTGTTATACAGAAGCTAAACATTTATCTGAGGGTAAATATCGTTTTCCGAGATGTCCTTTTAGTGGACGTCGTTAGTTCGTAGGGTTTTAAGGATATAGCGCGGTTACAGAGGCACGCCAGGTAGTACATTTGGAGAGTGTTAAAACTTTTATGCAGGTAAACCCATGCATAATCCTTTTTTCCACCTCTATTCATTATAGAGGCAGACTTAAGCATACCATCAAATACAGAAAAAGTGTTGTGTTAATAAATATCTCTAAAGATTTTTAAAAATACTGTTAATAAAATTACAAATATTTGCTAAAAAATTTGATTCCGCGGTAGCTTTTTATATTTTAATATATTCTCATCAAAGATATAGGATTGGAAAAGAGGAAATCAGAAATGAGGAATACCGAGAGAAGGAGATTAGTAATAGAACTAGTGTAGCGTTTCCAAAATAATATGGCAACATTTATATAGAGACGGTACCATACCAGATCATATGCCATTCGTTAGCAAGAAGCCAAAATTAAAATTGAGCGGAGGGGATCTTAAAATTTTA
>Ga0209986_10001286_pt1 | contig 24183 bp, 24 predicted proteins | sample BlataG_FD_183168 | JGI IMG/M metagenome (GOLD analysis project Ga0209986, IMG submission 183168) | Deep subsurface microbial communities from Black Sea to uncover new lineages of life (NeLLi) - Black_00105 metaG (SPAdes) (version 2) | ecosystem: Environmental > Aquatic > Marine > Oceanic >... | reverse complement strand
TCCCAGAGGATTTGGTTTACTGTAAAAACTGGGCCATCCTTACAGACCCGCAGATATCCTTCTCTCGCTCTCACTACACATCCAAAACAAGCGCCTATTCCGCAGCCCATCCTCTGTTCCAGTGAAACCTGAGAGGGCACTCTATATTTTCTACTAAGCTGAGCTATTTTTTTTAACATTGGCACAGGGCCACAGGCAAAGACTAAGTCTGGCTTAGAATATCGGAGTAAAGTTTCAGCCAAAAAATCGCTGACAAGCCCCTTATAGCCCCAACTGCCGTCCTCGGTGGCTATTTTAACTGTGGCCCCCAAGTTCTTAAAATCCTGGGCACATAAGATTTGCTTTCTTGTCTGGGCTCCAAGAAGAAGGGTTATCTTGGGACGGCGACTCTTAGGACGCATCTGACCACTGATTTTCGAATCATGGTTAAGTAGCCTTTTTGCCAGAAAATAAAGAGGCGCTACCCCTATGCCACCAGCCACCAGGATGACTTTCCCGAAATTTTCCTTTAATTCAAATCCTTGCCCTAAAGGACCCAAAAGATCCAGCTTCTCACTCTTTTCCTTTTTGGATAGAAGATCTGTTCCTTTGCCCACTACTTGGTAGAGGATCTCGAGCTTCTCATCCTCGGGGTTATGGATGCTAAAGGGCCGCCTTAGCAAAAAAGCTGACCCGGCTGTCACTTTAATGTGTACGAACTGGCCTGGCTGGGCATTCTGGGAGATTTCGGGAGCATTTAAAATTATCTTAAAATAGTTAAGAGTAATATTTTTATTGGAGAGAACCTCAGCTACAATCTGGCACATTATCCTGTCTCATTTTTAAATTATATCAAGATTTTTGAACAATTCAAGGTTGACAGGGCTGTTTGTTTAAGATAGAATTAAGTACTCCATGAGGAAGAAGTAAATGCTCAGTAAACGCCGTGTCACATTGAATTTTCAGGGTAGCCGCACCCTTTAGGGTGCGCAGGCTAAGATTTCGCGCAGGCTGAAGCCTGCGGCTACCTGCGACTACCAAAAATGACTGGGTTCACTGAATACTTACAGGAAGAAGATGTAGATGGGTGTATAGAGGGGTAAGCAAACGCTAACCAAAGTGAATAGGTAGCTTTGTTGAAAGAGAAATTACTAGAGAAAATAAGTGGGGTCGTATCTGAGCTATGTCTGGAAAGTAATTATGGAATAAGAAAGGATGTCTTTGAGGCGCTTCAACTGGCCGAGAAAAAAGAGGAGGAAAGACTCGCTAAATTAGTTTTAGGCAAGTTAATCGAGAACATAAAAATTGCCGAGGCCGAAAAAGTTCCTGTGTGTCAGGATACCGGGGTAGCGGAGGTCTTTGTAGAGGTGGGTAAAGGAGTAAGTATCCAAGGTGACTTATTGGAGGAAGCTATATCTCAGGGGGTAAGAGAGGGCTATGAGGGAGGTTACTTACGAAAATCTATGGTAGATGATCCCCTTTTCTTACGCCAAAATACCCAGGATAACACTCCAGCCCTGATTCACTTTCAATTTAACTCCTCTTTTAGGGATAGAATAAGAATAACTCTTTTTCCCAAAGGGTTTGGTTCAGAGAATGTGGGAAAAGTAGCTATGCTAACTCCTGACGAGGGCAGAAGAGGAGTAAAAAGGTTCATCCTGAAGGTAGTTAAGGAGGCAGGGGCCAATCCCTGTCCACCTATCATTCTCGGGGTAGGGATAGGAGGCACAATGCAGACTTGCATCTTTCTAGCCAAGAAAGCACTGCTTCGTCCCCTGAAAGCGAGGAACCCGACAGCAAACTATGCCCTCTTGGAGGAGGAACTGTTAAGAGAGATCAATCAATTAAAAATAGGGGTGCAGGGTTTAGGAGGATTGACCACTTGTCTGGGGGTTAATATAGAACATTTCGCCACTCATATGGCAGGTCTTCCGGTAGGGGTGAATATCAGTTGTTATGCTCTAAGAGAAGCTACCAGAGTTCTTAATGTGTAGACGGTTAATTTTCTATGCTTATTTTAGGTATTGATGAGGCTGGAAGGGGTCCGGTAATAGGTCCTCTGGTTATTTGTGGAGTACTGATAAGGCAGGCTTGTCTAGCAGAGCTTATTAAAAAAGGAGTAAGAGACTCAAAATCTTTAGTTTCTTCCAGGAGGGTAAAACTAAAAAAGGAGATTGAACTCTTGGCGGAAGACTATGAGTTAATCATTATCTCCCCCCAACAAATTGACAAAAAGGGGCTAAATGATTTGGAGCTAGAAAGCACAGTCACTCTCATAAGAAGATTTCATCCTCATCGCGTTTATGTAGATGCACCTACTCGAAATTGTAACTCATACAAAGAGAAAATCAGGGGATTCCTTAGCTCTGAGACGAAAATAGAGTTGGTAGTAGAGAATTTTGCCGATCAAAATTATCCCGTGGTAGGAGCTGCTTCAATCCTGGCTAAAGTGGAAAGAGACAGAAGAATATCTAAACTGAAGGAGAGGTATGGATCACTGGGGTCGGGTTATCCTTCGGACCATCAGACGATTAATTTTTTAAGAGAATACCTTCGCCAGCATAAGGGTTTTCCTCCCATAGTCAGAAAAAGGTGGAAGACTCTAAAAAGGATCTTAGAGCAGGAATTCTGAATTATGGGAATTTCCCTCTTGAATATCTGGGGAAGGAGTGATGCGGTAGACAAAATGGGGAAGAAAAATTTGTGGGTGCTTGGGGTGATTATCACGGCAAGTCTTACCCTACTCGTAAGTTGCAAGAGAGAAGAGGGCCGATATTCTTTGCGCACCACGGTAAAAGAGACTCCACTTTTAGAGGCGCAAGGGGTCAATTTAGTAGGATGGGATGAGAAGGGTAGAAAGTCCTGGGAACTTCAAGCTAATTCTGGTGTGCAGTTTACTCAACGGATGAGCTTTAGCCAGGTGAAACTCAATCTTTTGGAAAATGGTAGGCCTGCCTCGGAAGGAGTGGCACAAAGGGTTACTATGGACACTCGTACCTCAAATCTTGTTCTTAAAGGGGATGTCAAGTTTGTTTCCTATGTCGACGGAGCCGAGCTTTTTACTTCTGAGCTGGAATGGATAGCCTCAGAAAAAAAATTACAGACAGAGAAGAAGGTTTTCTTAAAAAGGGAGAATCTTTTTATAGAGGGATGGGGTCTGGTTGCAAATTCTGACCTATCTCAGATAGAGATTAAGAACAACCCTACTACCAGACTTATTGAAAGTAAATCTTCACTTAAAAATAGACAGGAGATTCAAGGGGCGGATAAAGGATAAGTGACACTCAAACAAAAATATAGTAGCTGCTGCAGGACTTGTGCTCGGGAATTTTCCCTTTGAATATCTTGACGGAGGATGCGAATGAAGAAAAAAGTCGGACTATTTCTGGGGACGGGATTAATTATCTGGGTGGTTATGAGCCTTTCCTCGATAGTCTTCGCCCAGAAAGAATTAGTAGTTAGCAGCTCCCAGCAGAGAATAGACTATGCCAATGGGATACTCTTTTATAAAGGCAAGGTTAAGGCTACCTGGGAGGATCTATTATTGTTGTCGGACGAGATGGAGGTGTATCTAACTAAGGATAATGATTTAAAAGAGATTATAGCCAAGGGAAATGTTAGTATTACCCAGGGGAACAAAAAAAGGCAAGCCACCGGCCAAATGGCTACTTATACCGGTGAGGATAATAAGCTTATTATACAGGGTAATGCTCACTATCACGATGAGCGAGGAAATGATCTACTGGCAGAAAAAATAACCATTTGGATAGGAATAGAAAAACTCGAGGCGGAAGGGACCCCGGTTCAGGCGACTTACGCATTAGGATCATTAAGAGAGGAAGAGGAAGTTGGTTCTCAGGGTGGAGAATCTCAGTAAGAGCTATCAGAAAAAACTGGTAGTAAATAAAGTTTCTCTTAAGGTATCCCAGGGTCAGGTAGTCGGTCTTCTGGGACCTAATGGAGCAGGAAAGACAACCACTTTTTTTATGATTGTGGGTTTGGTCAAGCCCAGCCAGGGTAGGATTTTTTTAGGAGACGAAGAAGTTACTCATCTTGCTACATATCAGAGGGCGAGAAAAGGCATTGCTTATCTTCCTCAGAGACCCTCCGTATTTCAAAAACTTACCGTCAAGGAAAATCTTTTGGCCATTTTGGAAACCCTTGATCTCTCCGCGGGGGAACAGGAGGAACGGGCAAATTATTTACTCACTGAACTAGGGATTACCCATTTAGCGGAGCAGAGGGCTTATCTCCTTTCCGGTGGAGAACGTCGAAGAGTGGAGATAGCAAGAGCCCTGGTTACTTCTCCTTCTTTTATCCTCCTCGACGAGCCCTTCGCTGGAATCGATCCTATTACCGTCTCAGATCTTCAAACAATTGTCTTTGAGTTAAAAAGCAAAGGAATAGGAATACTCATTACCGACCACAATGTCAGAGAAACTCTTCAGATTACAGATTCCTCTTACATCATGCATCAGGGCAAAATTCTTATGTCCGGGAAAAGGGATGAGCTCACCCAGGATAAAACCACAAGAGAGATCTTTCTGGGGGAAAACTTCAGGCTTTAGGAAACAGAGCTCGATCGTCAGAGTCCTTTTAAAGATAGGAATACTGACCTACTTTCTGGTTGCAGTGATTCCCTCGTTTGCCCTGGAGAAAACTCCTCCGGTCAACCTTCAGGCAGATCGCCTTTACTGGATGGGTAGATCAGTTACGGGGCAGGGAAATGCAGAGTTGGAATATAAGGATGTCCAGCTTAAGGCTGATGAAATAGTAGTAAATTTGGACAGTCTCGATCTAACAGCAAGGGAGGAGGTTGATCTTCAAATTCGAAACCGACGACTGACAGGTAAGGATCTAACATACAATTTGAGAAGTGAGACTGGAACAATTCAAAGTATAAGATGGAAAGAGGGTACTTTCTTTTATAAGGCAGAAAAGGCACATTTTTCCTCTGAGGTGGTTGATCTGAAAAGGGTTGATTTTACTACCTGTGATCATTCCCTTCCCCACTATAAGATGAGAGCGGGAACAGTTAAGGTGTACCCAGGCGACAAGATCATAATGAAAGGTGTGACCCTTTACCTGGGAAGTTTACCTATTTTCTGGACTCCTTATCTCATCCAATACCTGCACAAGGAGAACCGGGTAATGCTTCCCAATCCTGGATATAGTGATTTTTCCGGGTGGTACGTTCAGACAGGATATTATTTTTATAGCTCAGCCCGTTTTCAAGCAAAACTGAAGCTTGATTATAGAGAGAAGAAGGGCTGGGGCGAAGGTCTAGATGTTTTTTATGAATCAAAAGCCGGAGAGGGCGAGATAAACACTTACTATGTAAAAGAGGCTGATACCAAAGAGGAGAGATGGACCTTAAGGTTAAGACACCGACATTCTCTGTCTAAATCTATTGATCTTAAGGTTCGTTTGGATCGTCTTTCGGACAAAAATTTTCTTGACGACTATTTTGGTGAAGAATACAAAACTTCCTATCTCTACCTCGGACACCGGGGGTCCGGCTATAATGTGGCAGTTTTAGCAGAACCTTCGGTAAATCCCGACTTTGAGCGAGGATTCATAGAGAGGCTACCTCAGATAAGGCAGAACCTCGAACCCCGAAGGCTGGGTAAATCCGGTTTTTATCTGGGTCAGGCCGCCGAAGTTACCAATTTTAGAAAAGAAGACAAAAATATAGTTCGAGCGGACTCTTTTCTAGATCTTTCCTATCCTTTCACCGCTTTGAAATATTTTAGACTTCGGCCTAAACTGGGATATCATCTCTTCCGATACTGGTATACCAAAGACCATAAGAAAGAAGAGGGATATCGAGGTATGCCTTACCAAGAACTAGGTCTTTTTTTTGGGATCGGGGGTAAATTTGGAAACTACAGCCATACGGTGAGGCCTTCCTTGAGCTATTATCATTCCTCTGAGATAAAAAGCGATTTCTCCTTGCCCTTTAGTTTAGGAGATCACGCTAAGAACACCCACTCTGCGAATTTACTGAAGCTAGATCTTCGAAATGACCTTTATCACCGAAAAAGAAAGCTTATTTCCGCAAGAATCAACCTGGATTACGATTTAACTAAGAAAAAGGAAAGATTTTCTCCGCTAGAGGGAAAAGTCTATCTAACTCCCCCAGTACCTCATTTAAATTATCTTTCTCTTTACCTTCTCTATCATCCTTATGCTAAGGAATATAAAAAGATAGAAAGTGATTTAAGTCTCAAGGGGAAAATCTGGAATTTGACCTTAGGATTAAGAAAATATACCGATGACAGGGTAACTGATTTTGTTACGCAGGGTGGGATCAAATTTGGGAAGAATCAAATTGCTGCTTCCCTCCGTTACGATCTAGAAGGAAAAAAAATGCGGGAAGAGGTTTATTCTTGGCAGCGAGATTTGCACTGCTGGGCGGTGAGGTTATTCTTAAAGAATACGTATGGGGCTAAGTTAGAAAAGGAATACTGGATCATGTTCTATATAAAGGCTTTCCCTCATCGCTGGATTAGATATCATCCAGAGCTGGAAGAGTTAGAATACGGATAATTCAGAATTTAAATTTGGTGATTAGGAACTAACAACTCCTAATGGCTGAACACTGACTACTCTGAGGGTAAATGCTCAGTAAACGCCGTGTCACATTGAATTTTCAGGGTAGCCGCACCCTTTGGAGTGCGCAGGCTAGGATTTTGCGCAGGCTGAAGCCTGCGGCTACCGGCGACTACCAAAAATGACGGGGTTCACTGAATACTTACCTGTGGGGAGGTATAGATGAATGTCTTGGTTATAGGGGGTGGAGGAAGGGAGCATGCTCTGTGCTGGGAACTGTCTCGAAGTCCCCAGGTTGAGGAAATCTTTGCTGTTCCTGGGAATGCTGGCATCTCAGAGATTGCGCAATGTAAAAAAATAGAATATGAAAAAAACTTTTCTTCTCTAGCGGGTCTGGTAAGCAAGGAGGGAATAGGCCTCACCATAGTGGGACCAGAGGTTCCTTTAGTAAATGGAATAGTGGATTACTTTCAAAAAAAGGGATTAGTCATCTTTGGTCCTTCCAAGGCGGCTGCCTTATTGGAAGGAAGCAAGGTATTTGCTAAAAGATTTATGAAAAAATACCATATTCCGACGGCTGATTTTAAAGTGTTTTCAAATCCGGATAAAGCTATTGCTTATGTAGAGAAAAGGAAAGCTCCTATGGTGATTAAGGCTGATGGTCTGGCAGCCGGCAAAGGGGTGTTGGTGACTGAGACACCCCAAAAGGCCGTGAAGGCAATAAAGCTAATTATGGAAAAAAAGGCCTTTGGTGAAGCTGGAAAGAGAATATTAGTGGAGGAAAAACTTTTTGGGCAGGAAGTCTCTTTCATTGTTCTCACAGACGGGAAAACTGTGAGGCCCCTTGTTTCCTCTCAGGATCATAAGCCCATTTATGATCATGACCAGGGTCCTAATACAGGAGGGATGGGAGCTTATTCTCCTGGTCCTATTTCTGCCTCGCTCCATAAGAAAATAATGAGGAGAATTATAATTCCTACCCTGCAAGGGATGAAGGAGGAGGGAAGAGAGTTTAAGGGTGTTTTATATGCTGGTCTGATGATTAAAGGGGCAGACCCTAAAGTCCTGGAGTTTAATGTTCGTTTTGGGGATCCCGAGACCCAGGTCACTTTTCCTCGCTTGAAGAATGATCTTTTGGAGGTTCTTCTGGCCGTGCAAGACCAAAGTCTCAACCAGGTTCATCTTGAGTGGCGTCCTCAGGCTGCAGTTTGCGTTATTCTTGCCTCGCGTGGTTACCCTGGTAGTTACGATAAAGGCAAACCCATAAAGGGTTTGGAGAAACTGTCTCGATTATCCAATATCTTTACCTTTTATGCAGGAGTGAAGAGAGAAGATCATCGGGTGGTAACCAGTGGAGGTAGAGTGCTGGGGGTCACAGCTCTGAGTAAAAATTTGAAGGAAGCCATTCGGCAGGCCTATCGAGCAGTAGATAAGGTTTACTTTGAAGGAATGTATTGCCGGCGGGACATAGGCTGCAAGGCCGTGGGAAAAAAAAGATAAAAATCATGGTTGACAAAAAAATCTATTGTAATAAGATAAAATAAAGACCGATATTGTTTCGTGGCAAAAATTTAGGCAAAGGAGTTGACAAAAATGCTTCAGTTCTTGATTAAAGGCGGTCCAATAATGGTTCCTCTGGTATTTTGCTCCATACTTGCACTGGCTATCATCATTGAAAAGTTCATGAGTCTGAAGATAATCGAATCCAAAGCTGATAAGTTCATGGAGAGAGCACTGGGAATTCTTAACAGTGATGAGGAAAGGAAGATAGACAAGGTTCTTGCCTTGTGCGAGATGACTTCTTCTCCACCGGCTCGTATTCTGCAGGCGGGCATTGAGAAAAAAGAGGTAGGAAGGGCAGAAATCAAAGAGGCGGTGGAGGACGCCGGCGCTATAGAGGTACCTCATCTGGGAAGATACCTGGTGATTTTGAGTACTATTGTCACTATCTCGCCTCTTTTGGGCCTGTTGGGAACGGTAAGAGGAATGATCATTGCCTTTAATGTGATTGATGTGGCGGGGGTAGGCGAGGCAGGAGCCCTAGCCGGAGGGATCTCCGAGGCTCTATATACTACTGCCTTTGGCCTTAGCATAGCTATTCCCGCCCTGGTTTTTTATAATTACTTTACTCACCGAACAGATAGGCTGGTTCGGAAACTGGAGAATTTCTCCAGTGAGTTCTTAGAACTGTTGGCCAGGAGGTAAAGATGCGTTTTCGTCACCCAAAATCACGAGTGGAAGCAGCATTTAATCTCACTCCCCTTATCGATGTTGTGTTTTTGCTGCTTATATTCTTTATGCTCACCACCACTTTTCGTACCATTTTTCAGGGCATAAAGGTAGATTTACCCACTACTACCACACCGCAGGAAAAAATAGAGGAAAGTATTGTCATCTCCATTACCAGGGACAATCGGATCTATCTTGGTACGAGCAGCGTAAAAAAATCAGGACTGGTTAAGCTTCTAAAAAGTAGATTAAAGGGACGCCCAGGTCTGGTTATTATTAATGCCGACAAGAATACCCGGCACGGTCAAGTGGTAGAAGTTATGGATCTGGCTAAACGAGCTGGAGCTGGTAGACTGGGTATTCTCACTTCTTATGTAAAGGTGGTGAAAAAAGGTGAATGAAAAAAAACGATTTAAATTGACTCTTCTCATTTCCTGTGCAGTTCATTTTTCCCTTATTCTTTTGTTCCCTAGCTTAGGGGTTTCTCTTAAACCCCTTCCCAAATATGTAGAAGTAAATCTGGTTAGGGTTCGCCCTAAACCTGCGCCTACCCGGGTAGTTACGGTACCAAAGAAGAAGGAACCGGTTAAGGTGGTAGAAACAAAGAAAGTAGCCACGGTAAAAAAAAAGGAAACACCTAAGGTAGTCCAAATAAAGAAAGAGACTGTGGGGGAGGAAGCCACTGGCCAGATAGAAAAAGGAGGAAAACCTCCTGGAGGTAAGGTCGACGCAGCACCTCCAACAGAGACAAGATTGGCCGCTAAGGTCTCCCCGGTAAAGATCTCTGCGCAACCAGGCCCAAAGCTTGCCACTCTTCCTCCTCAGGTGAGAACTGAGAGTGAGATTAAAGTTCCTTTAATCGGCCGTAGTGATGAACCCACTATGGGGACCGGAATTAGCGAGTATGCTCTTCAAGGAGAAAGAGCTATCATACCGGGAGAAAGGTCTCTTCCTGGTGGTGGAAAAGGTGTTAGCGGTGAAGGAATCCTTCCTCAAGGTACCGGGCTTCCCTCTAAAGTTCCTTCCTCTATTGGAGGAGGAGGAATCTCCTATCAGGTAGGGGAAGGGGAAGGAGTCGGAGAAGGCCCGGGGCGTGGAATTAAAGGACCATTAGGTGAAGGCGGCCGAAAAATCGAGAGGCAAGTGGAACCTCCTTATCCGGAATGGGCCCAAAGACAGGGGATAACGGGTGTAGTAGAGGTAAAATGCTGGGTACTGCTCAGTGGAGAGGTGAGAAATGTTGAGATCTCCCAATCCTCGGGGTGGCCCAGATTAGATGAACATGCCTCCCAGTCTCTAATGATGTGGAAATTCGAGCCCATTAAAGAGAAAATAATACAATGGGGGATAGTTCCCTTCCGTTTTGAATTTCCGGAGGAATAAAAGGGTCTTTAAAAGTGAATTAGTCTTATGGGGGAGAATAAGTTTCAATTAGTATCGGACGTTAAACCCAAAGGAGACCAACCACAAGCAATAAAGAAACTATGGGAAGGTGCAAAAAAGGGATATAGAGAACAAACTCTAGTTGGTGTTACCGGATCAGGCAAAACGTTTACTATGGCCAATGTGATCCAGGAACTACAAAAACCTACCCTGGTTATCTCTCACAATAAGACCCTGGCTGCCCAACTCTTTAGTGAGTTTTCCTCGCTATTTCCTGACAACAGAGTGGAGTACTTCGTTTCTTATTATGATTATTATCAGCCTGAAGCTTATGTCCCCCAGACCGATACCTATATTGAAAAGGATGCCTCTATTAACGACAAGATCGACAGAATGCGGCACTCGGCTACCCGTTCTCTTTTAGAACATCGAGATACTATAATTGTAGCTAGCGTCTCCTGTATCTACGGCTTAGGTTCTCCCGAGGATTACCGGGAGATGATATTAGCCATAGAAGTGGGAGAGGAGGTGGAGAGGTCAAAAATTCTCAAGAAATTGGTGGAAATGAGGTATGAACGAAACGATATTGATTTTTCACGGGGAAAATTCCGAGTAATAGGGGATATAATCGAGCTTTTTCCTGCTTATGAGAAGGAGGCAGTAAGGATAGAGTTATGGGAGGATGAAATAGAAAGGATCTCCTTGTTTGACCCTGTAACCAGGCATACAAAAAAACACCTGGAGAAAATCTATATCTATCCTGCTACTCATTACCTGGCTCCTCCTGAGAGGTTAGAGTACGTTCTGGAGTCAATAACAAAAGAGCTCAAGCAGAGACTCAAAAAACTGAAATCTCAAGAGAAACTTCTGGAGGCTCAGAGACTGGAGTCAAGAACTAACTATGATTTGGAGATGATAAGAGAGGTGGGTTACTGCACGGGCATAGAGAACTATTCTCGCTATTTTTCTGGTAGAGCTCCGGGTGAGCGCCCTTCTTGCCTTATCGATTATTTTCCTAAGGATTATTTGCTTTTTATCGATGAATCTCATCAGACGATTCCTCAGCTTCATGCTATGTATGGGGGTGATCGATCGCGCAAGGATAATCTGGTAAACTATGGATTTCGTCTTCCTTCAGCTTACGATAATCGTCCTTTAAAATTTAGTGAATTTGAGAGCCTGATTAGTCAGGTCATCTATGTTTCAGCTACTCCTTCTGTTTATGAATTAAAAAGGAGTTCACAAATAGCGGAACAGCTTATTCGTCCAACGGGACTGCTTGATCCCAGGATTAAGATAAAGCCTGCTACTCGGCCGATAGATGATCTATTGGAGGAGATAAAAAAAAGAGTGGAAAAATCTCAGAGGGTTCTGGTGACTACTTTGACTAAAAGGATGGCCGAGGATCTTACCGCATATCTGGAGGATTTGGAAGTGAGGGTACGATATCTTCATTCTGAGGTAAAAACCCTAGAAAGATCTAAGATCTTAAGAGAGTTGAGATTGGGACAATTTGATGTTCTGGTGGGTATTAATCTCCTGCGAGAGGGGTTGGATCTACCTGAGGTATCCCTGGTAGCCATTCTGGATGCAGACAAAGAGGGTTTTTTGAGGTCGGAGACCTCGTTAATCCAAACAGCGGGAAGAGCAGCTCGTAATGTAGATGGAGAGGTAATCTTTTACGCCGACGAGATAACCTCTTCTATTGAGCGTGCTTTAAAGGAGACCCGGAGAAGAAGAGAAATCCAGCTTCAATATAATCGCTCACATAATATCACTCCCAAGACTATTAAAAAGGCAATTTTAGCCGATATTGAGACCTACACCGCGGATAAATACGAAAAGATGGCCGTCGGAGAGGAAAAAACCGATTATCTTCCTCCCTCAGAGGTTTCTCGCTTGGTAGAGGTTCTGAAGAGAAATATGAGGCGCGCGGCAGAGAACCTTGAATTTGAACGCGCAGCCCAGTTTCGGGATAGAATTAAGGAGTTGAAGAAAAACCAGTAAGTCGTGAATGGTAAATTGTGAATCGAAAAGAAAGAATTGGAGGAATGTATTTTACTCAATAGTTACGAGCGAAAGTATCGATAGATTAAACAAAAGACAATGGCTCTTATTAAGGGATTATGACGATTCACCATTGACGAAATACGATTCACGAGACAGCAAGGAGGATTAAATGGGTCTTGGATGGGCATTGTTGGGGGCAGGAGCAGCAGTAGCTTTATCTGGGATAGGCTCCAGTATTGGCATTGGCTGGGTCGGTCAGGCTAGTGCGGGGGCCATGACGGAGGATCCAGAGAACTTTGGCCGATATCTCATTCTTACTGCTCTGCCAGGAACTCAGGGAATTTATGGTTTCGTGGCTGCTTTTCTTTTGCTAATCAAGATAAATGTGGTAGGAGGAGCACCGGTAGCCTTATCACCGGCTCAGGGATGGAATCTTTTTATAGCCTCCCTTCCCATAGCTGTTCTCGGTCTGGTCTCAGCTCTGCACCAGGGAAAGGTTTGCGCTGCTGGGGTAGGGCTTACCGCTAAGAGGCCGGCCGATTCAATGAAAGCGGTGGTACTTGCGGTGTTTGTAGAGTTTTACGCAGTACTGGGGCTCCTGGTCACTATTTTTTTAGTAATGGGAATAAAGATTTAGTGGAAACCCCTCCCATGGAGAAATAGAAATGGCCCTAGAGGATATCGTAAAAAATATTAAAGCCAAGGCTACTCAGGAGGTTAAGAGGATAAAAGAGGAAGCTGATAAAGAAGGAGAGGAGATCATCAAAAAAGCCAGGGAAGAGGCCAATAAGGTCAAGACGCGTATTCTCTACCAGTTAGAGAGTCAAGCTAAAGAGGGGAAAAGAAAATTAGTGATAAGAATGAGGAGTGAAGAGAGAAAAAAACTTCTCATCCACAAGCGAAAACTTATGGATGAGGCATTTAGGCAGGCCAAACAAAAACTGAGTTCCCTGGAAAAGGCCGAGTATCTTAGTTTAATAAAGAGATCCCTTATTTCAAATATAGATTCAGGGGAAGAAGAGATCATAGTTTCTCCTCGAGATGAGGAATGGATGGAAGGAAATTTCATTAAGGACTTGAGAAAAAGTTTGAAGGAGGCTGGAACCACCGATGAGGTGAGGCTTTCTCCAGAACTTGAGAGTCAGGAACGTGGTTTTATTCTTAAAAAGAAAGACGTGCAGATAAACTGCACTTTTTCCAGCCTTTTTTTTTCCTTAAGGGATGAACTAGAGATAGAAGTAGCTAGAAGGCTGTTTAGCTAAGTTTAAGGCTGCCCTGTGCTCGGTGTCTTTCCAATGTTGCCGCTAATTTCTACTTATGTCTTTATACTGTAACTCCTATCTTCTTTAGTTTTCAGCAGATTTATACGTGTATCGAGGTACTTTCCCCGAAGAAGCCTTATATCAGCCACCTTAACGAGTCTTGGAGTTGAGGAAGAAGAAAGACGTGTTGTCTGAGGAGCGGAGCGACGAGTTTCACGTCTTTCCCGAGACGAGAAGACGAGCAGAAACAATCCAAAGTCGATATACAGCGACGGAGGGGAAGAGTCCCGAGATATTTCTTGGACGAAGGGTAATATGGTGGTTTTCAGGTAATCTCAAGGGAGGCAAGGATGGGGCAGACTAAATATACTATTGGTATTGACTTTGGAACTGAGTCAGGTAGAGCTCTTCTGGTCAAGGTGGAGGATGGAGAAGAGGTAGTCAGCTCTGTTTATGAATATGAGGATGGGGTAATAGATGAGTTTCTTCCTGGCACTCATATAAGGCTCGAGGCAGATTGGGCTCTGCAAAATCCGGCTGACTATATGAAGACGATAAAAAGAACTATTCCTGAACTACTGGAAAAAAGCGGGGTTGATCCACAGGATGTCATCGGGATAGGGATTGATTTTACCTCCTGTACCATGATGCCCATTAATAAAGAGGGAACCCCTCTTTGCTTGATCGATAAATACAAAAATAATCCCCACAGTTGGGTCAAGTTATGGAAACATCATGCTGCTCAGCCAGAGGCAGATAGGATAAACCAGGTTGCTACGGAAAGGAAAGAAAAATTTCTGGCCCGCTACGGAGATAAATATTCTTCAGAATGGTTCTATTCTAAGGCTCTACAAATTCTTGATGAAGCCCCCCAGATTTATGAGGCAGCAGATAAATTAATAGAGGCAGCAGATTGGATAGTCCTTGAGCTCACAGGAAAAGAGCGGCGAAACTCCTGTACAGCCGGTTATAAGGCTCTATGGGATCATGATACGGGTTTTCCTTCCCCTGATTTCTTCCGAGCTCTGGATCCTCGCTTCGAGGCTGTAGTCGATGAAAAGATGTCTGGAAACATTTATCTTCTGGGGACAAAAGCCGGGGGATTGACTCAGGAGATGGCTGGTCTTACCGGACTTCGTGAGGAAACACCGGTGGCGGTGGGAAACGTAGATGCCCATGTTTCTGTGCCAGCAGCTACCATAACCCAGCCGGGTAAAATGCTTATGGTGATGGGGACCTCTATATGTCACATGATGGTAGACAAGGAACTCCATCTAATTCCCGGTGCATGTGGCGTAGTCAAGGAGGGCATCCTTCCTGGATATTACGGTTATGAAGCAGGCCAATCCGGAGTAGGAGACATCTTTGCCTGGTTTGTGGACAATTGCGTTCCCTCGAGATACTTTGAGGAAGCGAACAAAAAAGGTGGAGATATACATCGTCTACTGGAAGAAAGAGCTTCCCTGTTGAAGGTGGGGGAAAGTGGACTTATTGCTCTTGATTGGTGGAATGGTAATCGCTCTGTCCTGGTCGATGCCGATCTTTCCGGGCTTCTATTAGGGTGTACCCTGGAGACAAAACCCGAGGAGATCTATCGTGCTTTGATCGAGGCAACTGCTTTTGGCACCTATAAGATAATTAATACTTTTCAGGAAAACAAGGTCAAGATAGAGGAGCTTTATGCCTGTGGTGGTCTACCAGAGCGCAACAAACTTCTCATGCAGATTTATGCCGATGTAACCAATCGAACCATAAAAGTAGCTGTCTCCTCTCAGGCTCCCGCTTTCGGCTCGGCCATGTTTGGGGCAGTGGCAGCCAGGCCCGAAAATGGAGGCTATGACAGTATCACGGAAGCAGCCAAGCGCATGGCGCATCTTAGGCGACAATGCTTCGTCCCCCAAAAAGAGAATCATCGGCGGTATGAGGAAATCTACCACGAATATGAAAGATTACACGACTATTTCGGCCGAGGGGAAAACAATGTCATGAAGTGGCTTAAGAAAATAAAAAAGTTCTAAGTCCAATGTCCTGGTATAATTAAGAAGGGTGACGGATTAAGTATGATAAAAGTAATAGATGGTAGCCGCAACCTTTAGGTTGCGTAAAGAAAAGTAAAGCTATTGCGTATAAGCGCAGGATAAATCCTGCGGCTACCAGTCGTAAGAAGTCAAAAATATTTTTGACATTACTATTTTCTTAAAAGGAGATTTCTATGTTGGAAAAGCTGCGTCAGGAAGTTTGGCAAATGAATCTAGAACTTCCTGAAAATCGCCTTGTTACCATGACCAGTGGCAATGTAAGTGGAAGAGATCGGGGTACAAATTACGCGGTGATAAAACCTAGTGGGGTAAAGTATGAGGATCTGAAGTCATCTGATATGGTGGTAGTGGATCTGGAGGGAAAAGTAATCGAGGGAGAGTTAAGGCCTTCCTTTGATACCCTCACTCATCTCTACGTATATCGACACCGACAGGATGTCAACGGTATCGTCCATACCCACTCCAATTATGCCACCAGTTTTGCTGCTCTGGGTGAGCCCATCCCGGTTTGTCTTACCGCCATGGCTGATCAATTTGGAGGGCCGATTCCGGTAGGAGCTTATGCTCGAATCGGAGAAGAAGAAATAGGAAAAGAGATCATAAGGTCCATAGGAGAATCTCCGGCTATTTTGATGAAAAATCACGGAGTCTTTACCCTTGGTCCATCCCCCAGGACAGCTTTGAAGACAGCGGTAACGCTGGAAGACTTAGCTAAGACAGTGTTTCTGGCCATGCTTCGGGGAGCCCCCCTTGAAATACCGGAGGAGGAAGTAAAGAGGGCTCACAAGAAATATATGGAGCAGTATGGACAGCCATAGTTAAGGAAGAGGTTGATGGGAAAGACAATTGCCGAGAAAATCCTCTCCTCCCATGCTGGAGAAGATGCGCGGGCAGGAAATATTGTTGTCTGTGATCTGGATTTTGCCTTTGCTCAAGATGGCACTGCTCCTCTGGCTATTAAGGCTTTTGATAAGATGGGTCAAAAAACGGTCTTTGATACCAAAAAAATAGCCTTCTTCATCGATCACAATGCTCCTTCTCCCAGCAGCGATGTATCTTCCCTTCACAGGCTTATGAGAGATTTTGCCGGAAAGCATCAGATAAGACTTTACGATGTTGGAGAGGGCATCTGTCATCAGTTGGTAGTTGAGGAAGGCTGGGTGAGTGCAGGAGATCTCGTTGTCGGAGCCGATTCCCACACCTGTACCTACGGAGCTTTAAACGTTTTCTCTACCGGAGTTGGATCGACTGACCTGGCAGCGGCTATGGCCTCAGGCAAGCTCTGGTTTAGAGTTCCGGGTACTATAAAGATTTTTTTTAAGGGGAAGCTCTTACCTGGTGTATACGCCAAGGATCTGGCTCTTTATTTAACAGGAAAACTTGGCGCTCGTGGGGCACTTTATAAATCTATTGAGTTGGGCGGAGAGGTCATCAAGGATCTCGGTATAGAGGCAAGATTCACTCTTTCTAATATGATTATGGAAGTAGGAGCCAAAGCCGGGGTTATGCTGGGGGATGAGAAAACTGAAAAATGGCTAGCTGAGCGGTCGAAGAGAAAAATTAGATTTATTGAACCTGATGAAGACGCTCGGTATGATAAAGTGCTAGAATTTGATGTTTCGCGGTTGGTTCCCCAGGTAGCCAGACCGCATTCAGTCGACAATGTTGTTCCCGTACACGAGGTTGAGGGAACGTCTATTGAAGAAGCCTTTGTTGGAACCTGTACCAACGGACGATTAGAGGATTTAAGGGTTGCCGGAAAGATCTTAAAGCATAAAAAGGTCCATCCGGAAGTTCGCTTTATGGTAGCTCCTGCTTCCAGAAGAGTCTATTTAGACAGTATGAAAGAGGGAATCCTGGAGATCTTAATAGAGGCGGGAGCAGTACTACTTCCTCCGGGGTGTGGGTGCTGTGTAGGTACCCACCAGGGAGTTCCCTCTGGGGGAGAGAATGTCATCTCCAGCGCCAATAGGAATTTCAAAGGAAGGATGGGCAATCCTGAGGCCTTTATCTATTTAGCCTCTCCAGCTACAGTGGCTGCCTCGGCTATCAGGGGAAAGATTACAGACCCCAGGAGATATCTCTAGAGTGAAGCAAAAAAAGAAGGTATTACGGGGTTATGCCCATAAGTTTGGTGATGATATAAATACAGATTACATTATCTCTGGAAGGTATAAATTTAAAACGCTGGATTCTCGAGAGTTAGCCAAGCATCTTTTAGAAGATATTGATCCAGATTTTAATAAGAGAAAAGCATCTGGAGACCTTATTGTAGCTGGGGAAAATTTTGGCTGTGGGAGCTCGCGGGAACAGGCACCGCTGGCCATTAAATACGCTGGAATAGGGGCTGTCCTGGCAAAATCATTTGCTCGCATTTTTTATCGCAACGCCATAAACATTGGACTTCCCATTGTTCAAACCAATACAGAAAAAATTGAATCAGGGGATGAGCTGGAAATAGACCTGGCCTCGGGAGAGGTTCACGTGATTAAGAATAACCTATGCCTGAAAGCTGAACCTTTCCCCTCTTTCATCCTCGACATTATAGAGGTAGGGGGTCTGGTAGAGTATTTCAAAAAATACGGTGGTTGGAAAATTAGGTAGCCGCAACCTTTAGGTTGCGCTGTTTAGCGCAGGCTGAAGCCTACGGCTACCAATTGAAAAAAGGCAAATATTTTTGACATTACTAGAAATAAAAGGGGGAGAAAATGATAAAAAAATGTCTTTTGGTAGGTGCAGTGATTATTTTTGTAGCTACCTTAAATGCTTGGGCTAAGCTTCCGGTTATTGCTCCGGAACGCTGGGTTGAGGTCTCTGGCGAGATAACCCAGGAAAGCGCTCACACAATTGTGAAGTCTCTCTTAGATCTAGATGCAAAGCTAGATCCTTCTCCCATTGGCATAAGAATATCCTCTCCCGGTGGATCACTGTTTGCCGTACTCGCCGTGTGTGATGTGATGAAGAACTTAAAACATGAGGTAATAACCGTGGGGATTGGTCAGATTGTCTCCGGAGGAGTACTTATTTTGAGTTCAGGCACCAAAAGATATCTCAGTAAACACTCTATGGTCATGCTTCATGCGCCAAGTTTGTCTATAAGGGATTGGGAGCCTTCTTTCAGTGAATTCCAGGAGTTCAGTCAGACCCTTACCAAGATAGAAAATCAGATGTATTCGGTACTGGCCGAGAATACTGGAAAAACTGCGGCCGAGTTAAAGGAGGAGTTCCAGAAAGAAAAGTGGTTTACAGCTGAGGAAGCAATAGCCAATGGTCTGGCAGATGAGCTTCTAGAAAGTGTCAGATAAATGGGTGGTAGCCAGAAAACTGGTTCTATCCTTTCTTTTATTCCTAATCGTATAGTTTAGTGGCTGCGAGAAAGAAGGTAAGTTTGACAAAAACAACTTCTTCGTCATTCCTTCCTTAATGGTGAACCTTCCTTATGACTGGCAGGATAAATTTGTTAAAGCCGACAATTTAAACTGTCTTACCTTAACTTCTCCCGGACTGAGAACTATAAGTCCTCTTCCCCAGCACCTAGTTTCGCTGTTAACCAGGTAAAAACTTCTCATACATGTTATGGGCTGTTCTCAGGGTAATTAAAGCATGAAGAAGAAATGGAGATAAGGTCTGGCTGCAATATTTTTGGCGGTTGAAATGCTAGATACTTGTAATAAGGGGTCTACAGTTCTTGCTTAGAATACGGGCGATCAACAAAGGAGAGTCAATCAGTTTCTCTCCTTTTATTGAGCTGTGCGCACGGTTTCCTGAATTAGGAGTATGGATAACTTGCAGTGCGTGATCACGTGGCACCTTCGCACGCAATGCACCCACATAAAACTTTCTACCTTGTGGATCCACAGATGCTTTTTCGGCGGTAGTATACTTGGACCAACTAACGGGCAATGCTTCTTCACCTTTCTTTATTCTTAACTTGAAAGCAGCTCCGCTGAATCTCCCTGTTTCCCTATTATACTGGTCTGGATAGGCTCTCCGAAAGAGATCATGACCATCAGGAATGTATTCACGTTTCCACATCTTCTTTTTATCCTTACGACCAAATATCTATGTCCTCTAACGGATCCAATTTGCTGCAATATCTATTATTTCTTCCATACTAGAGACTCTCTCATATGTCTCTCCTTCCTTCCCTGAAGTCTTATCAGTTAACACATACTCAAAAGCGTCATTCTTGTCTTCTGGAATAGAAAGTGCCAACGCTTTGGAGAGCATTTCCCATTCAAAATGAATATCTCCATTACCCGCTGGGGCAACAAAAGGAAGAGCAGCGTTATCGGGAAGTCTAACAACCAGACTCGAGAAAAAATCGATAGCCTTGATTATCGTTGACCATTCTATGGTCTTTGCACCATAAGAATCCCAATTTTCATCCAAGAAAGCAAACTTCTTGATCCGATTTACAGTCTCACTTGAAGCTAGCCGAAACTTCTCGACTAATTCAAGCGTGGGAGGATAATCGACCCAATTAGAAATATGTTCTGAAATTGCAAGATAGGAATTGTCTGCTTCTCTGGGAGGACCATAGTTCGGTTGAAAAGCAACTCCTTTTGTCCTTTCTTTGTCAAACAGAACAACAGTATACTCGCCTTTAGTAGCCCAGTCCCAGAGAACTGAATTATTAATGTTGCTATTACTACTACGTCTTTGTCGTGTTTGAAAAAGTCTGCCCAATATGTCGAAAGCAGTAGGATAAGTGCGCCATCTCTTTAGTTTATTTGTTAAGAAAGATTCTGGAGCCTCTGCTTCAGTTAAATCTTCAACTGGATCCAAAACGGAATTATCACCAGTTTTTACAGCCATGATTGTTACTCCTTAGGAAAATATTTACGTAAGACCTGTTTCTGTTCTTTATAAGCAATTTCTAGAAAGGCCTCAAGTTGCCTAATACTAAAATCTCTTTTTTCCAACTCTTCTGCGAGAGTATTGATGTCCTGGGTGACCAAAATAATTGGTTCATTATTCTTAGTCAAACGTCCAGTCTTACATCTAATCCAGCTGTTTATGTTGAACCCCTCAAGAGTATAGCTTTTGTGTGAATGGATCTCAAAATTGTCCAGTCGATTAAAGAGCTCTACCATCCATTTATCTTTGCAAAAATGACGTGCTAACGTAAAACCCGGATTCTTGTTTTCTAGAGATTTTACGACTACGAGTGCCAAACGTCCTATTATTGAGTGAGTACAGTCCTTATATTCTTTTAAAACACGAGAAGAAAGATCCATGATTTGACTTGCGTCAATCTCTATATCATCATCTTTTCGGTATCTAAAGAAATTCACCCTACTTTCAGCAATTTCCAGTTTGAATTTTCCATCAGCACTATGGAGAATTATCCGTGGGATTTCTTTTGGAGCGTCTCCTGGTATAGGAACAGCAACAGTATCGCCGTTGAAGAAATCCTCAAAGTTGCTCATCATTCTTTCCAATATTCTACTCTTAGAGAATAAGACAGCAGGTGTAAATATGGAAACTTGTAAAGAGGTGATCTTGAAATTATCACTATTCATAATTATGGACTTTCTTTTGAAAGGAGTATGATTCATATTAGCACATTAGGTTCTTGACGCAAGCTTTAGAGTGTAAAGAGGATTCTTGAGATCAAGTTATCACAGAATTGATGATTTCATTGTATTATATCACAATAAAAGGAAAAAACAAGTAATCGCGCTCACAAACCCATCACATAATTCACTGCCTTCTCCAGGTCGTCACAGAATACATCAACCATCGCCTGAATGAAAGGATAAGAGCTAGGATCTCCGCAGAAGACCAGCCCAAATCTTGTGAGCCTCTTTTTGACACGAACCTCTTTTCGGCTAAGATATAAAGTGGTTCTTGAAAAGTAGCAGATTCCTAATATTAGCAAAGGCGAGGCCAACGCAACGTCGTCATTGGTTCAGCCTTGTCACTAGATGAGGATAGTCACGGTGGAGATTAGGGAAGTTACTTGCCAGAATATTCTAAATAGATCTGCTATTGCTGACTACTGTATAAATCCATACACTGGTTGTCAGCACTCCTGTTGCTATTGTTATGCCCGCTTTGTGGCCAGATATGTGGGGAAAAGAATGAAAGACTGGGCTAAGTTTGTCTATCCCAAAATTAATACAGGCACTGTTTTGTCGAAACAGATAAAAAGGGCATTAATTATCATTTCTGCTACTAAGCGTTGAAAAGATCAGACGCGAGAACCTTATGATAAGGCGTGTACTTTGAGACTGTTTCGACCTCTAACTATTAAAGGGCTAAACCTAAGGAATAGGATTGTTATGCCACCTATGGCCACAGTTATGGATATTAGCACTTTACGAGCCAGGAAGTACTACCGGGAAAGGGCAAGAGGAGGTGTGGGCTTGATCATTGTGGAAGGGACCTCTATCGATCAGTTTTTCTCAGTTGAATTTGTCAAGGCTATTTCGTCGCTCTCGGAAATCGTTCATAAGGAAGGCTCAGGCATTGTCATTCAGCTTTTTCAGGGCAGCAGGTTGCAAGGCGGTGAGGTAATCGCTCCCTCAGCAGCAGAGGTTAGTCGAGAGGCAACCGTAAAGGAAATTGAGGAAATAATTGAAAAGTTTGCTACCTCCTCCTTTTTAGCGCAGGGAGCTGGTTTTGATGGAGTAGAAATTCACGGAGCACACACCTATTTTTTCAATCAGTTCTTTTCCCCTATTTTAAATCGCCGAAATGATAAATTTGGAGGAGCCTTAGAAAAACGTATGAATTTTGGTCTTGGATGCTTGAGAGCTATAAAGAAAAGAATAAAAGAGGATTTTCTCGTTTTCTACCGTCATACTCCTGTTGATTGGAATGATGGAGGCTACAATATTGAGGATAGTAAGCTCTTTTGTCGTAGATTGAAGGAGGAGGGACTGGACGTGATAGATATTTCTCCGAGTTCCGATGGCAGTCACAGCCATGCAGAATACGCCTCTGAGATAAAGAAAGCAGTGAGAATGCCGGTAATTGCTGTAGGAGGAATGGAGGATCCCCAAAAAGCAGAAAGAGGATTATCTTCTAGGAAATACGACCTAGTAGCTATCGGAAGAGGACTCATTGCTGATCCTTACTGGCCGAAAAAGGTTAGAGAGGGAAGAGAGGAACAGATTGTTCCGTGTATAAAATGTAACGAGAAATGTTATGGTAATCTAAGAAAGGGTATACCTATCTCTTGTACCCAAAACAGAAATGCTGGTTTTGAATAACTCAAGGGTGGTTGTGCATGAAAAGATTAGAAGGTTTCTGTGAGAAGTCGATTCAATTAGGCGCATCTAAGGCAAAAATCATTAAGGCTGAGGAAATTGCGGTAGCTGACTGGGTAAGACTAAAATGCCAATACGGATGTGGGGGCTATGGAGAAAGACTTACTTGTCCTCCCTACAGTCCAACACCGAGTGAAACTAGAAGAATAATTGCTGGATATAAAAGAGGAATTTTGATGAAATTCAGGTCTTGTCAGGAGTGTGGTGACCAGGGAGCTGTAGATATTCATAAGGTCGTAGCCGAAATGGAAAGGGATTTATTCTTGTTGGGATTTTACGCCGCCTTTGGAATGGCTTGTGGTCCCTGCAATCTTTGCACCGAGTGTAATTTAGAGGAGTGTCAAAAGCCAGATTTAGCAAGACCTTCTATGGAAGCCTGCGGGATAGATGTATATGCGACAGCGAGGAAGGCAGGATTCAAAATTGAGGTGCTTACGCGAAGAGATCAAATACCCAGATGTTTCGGATTGATATTGGTGGAGTAAGTGGCTGCCCTGCGGGAACGCAACGAAGTCAGAACTTTTTTCGGGGACACTCTTCCTCAAACTGGACATTCCCCGAAATTTCATGTCTTTTTCCCCAAGGTGCTGAATTAAAGAGAAATCAAGAAGACAACAAAAGTGCTACGAGTGCTCCACTTATTCAAAAGCTGTATCCTTCACTACATAATCATTTTGAAGAATACGGTGTTGAATTTTGGGGAACCTTTGAAATTGTTTCACTTGCAAAATTCTTCAAGTAGTGTTAGAGTAAGAAAAGTACAAGTTGTGAAAGGAAGTAGACTATGAAAAACAAAAAAAGAATTGCGATTCTCACTGGCGGCGGTGACTGCCCCGGTATAAATGCAGTCATACGGGCTGTGGCCAAGAAAGCCATTTATGAGAAAGGCATGGAGGTAATAGGCATAGAAGATGGTTATCATGGCCTTGTCAATAATCAATGCCGACCGCTCACCTATGATGATGTTTCCGGAATCCTTACCTTGGGTGGTACAATCCTCGGTACTTCTAAAACAGCGAATCCATACAGGTATGCCGTAAGAAAGGGCCGGAGGTTAGAATTCAGAGATCTATCACAAACTGCCATTGAAAACCTGAAGAAACTAGGGGTCGCCTGCCTGGTATGTATAGGGGGCGATGGTACCCTGGGTATAGCTCACCGGCTCTTTAAAGACGGAATTCCTATCGTTGGAGTGCCAAAGACAATCGATAACGATTTGAGAGGAACCGACATTACGTTTGGTTTTGATTCTGCCGTCTCGATTGCCACCGAAGGTATTGACCGGATCCATACCACTGCCCAGTCTCATCACCGGATTATGATTATAGAAGTTATGGGCCATAAAGCGGGATGGATTGCCCTTCATGCAGGAGTGGCAGGAGGAGGAGACATCATTCTTATCCCGGAGATCCCCTACGATCCTAATATCATCGCCAAAAAGGTAAAAGAGAG
>Ga0209986_10001285_pt1 | contig 24187 bp, 24 predicted proteins | sample BlataG_FD_183168 | JGI IMG/M metagenome (GOLD analysis project Ga0209986, IMG submission 183168) | Deep subsurface microbial communities from Black Sea to uncover new lineages of life (NeLLi) - Black_00105 metaG (SPAdes) (version 2) | ecosystem: Environmental > Aquatic > Marine > Oceanic >... | reverse complement strand
AGAGGTAGGTCCAGATATCACTCATGCCGAGGTGATTAAGGAAATTGAAGATCCAGCCGTCGAAAAGCAGCTCCCCACCGTCGGCGGGGATGACGATCGGGGTATCGTGAGGATAGAGCTCTATAATTCCGTCGACATCTTGATTGAAGTATAGAGCTCCGATGTCGGAGCGGGTGCCGTCGGGATCCAGAGGCAGGTTGGGGTCTCCGGCATCGATGCCGGGGGAGTGCCAGCGCAGATTGGCGTCGTAGCGGTCAAGGCCGACAAAGATCGGGTCGGCGTCGATATTGCCCTCTCCTTCCCAGCCACCTTGGATGTCAGAGTAAGTGACGGTTAGAACAACAGAGCTATGACCTACGAAGATTTCTGGATCGGTCTGAGCGAAGTCACCCCAGAGGATGGTATTTTTTATGGTGACATCAGACCCAAGCCTGCACTCGATGGCACCGCCGCTGAGGTCCGCGGAATTGCCCGCGAGGGTATTCCCTGTTATCAGAGCCAGCGTGGAGTCAGCGCAGCAGATGCCCCCGCCAGTATAGGCTGAATTTCCAATTATAATGTTTTTGCTTATGATTGGGCTGGAAAACCTGTTGAGCCGGCATAGGATAGCACCTCCAGCCTCGCTGGCGGAATTGTCCTCAAAGAAGTTGTCCTCAATTAAGGCGTTGGACTCCATTAGGCAGTGAACCCCAGCCCCAGAGCTACTCGCATTTGCTCTGATTTGGTTTTTGGTTATGGTTGGCCCCGAGTAATCTCGACAGTATATCCCTCCCGCACGGTAAACAGCCAAATTCCCCTCAATGATGTTGTGGCTTATGGTGGGATTAGAGTATTCATAACAGCAAATTGCGCCTCCGCTATGTCCTACGGAGTTGCCGCTGAAGGTATTACTGACTATATGTGGGGAAGATCTATGACAGTAAATTCCACCGCCACGGGATCCGGCTACATTTCCAGCGATAATGTTGCCTCTTATGGTGGGATTAGATTCACTGCAAAAGATGCCGCCCCCGCCGGTGGCGAAATTATCGCTTATTGTATTCTTACGTATGAATGGATTGGAATAGAAACAGCAAATTCCACCGCCTCGCTCCAACGCCGAGTTTCTGACGATAGTGTTAAAAGTTATGGTGGGAGAAGAGTAGAAGCAAAAGATTCCTCCTCCGTATCTATCCAGATCAGAACCGCCGGCCCTCCCATACTCAATCCGGCAGTAACTCATCTGCGAGTTGCTGTGAGATTGAAGGAACCGAATCCCATGACAACCGGTGGAGGGGTCATCGGTGGTGAAGATGATGGAATCACTCTCGGTTCCAATTGCGATGAGTGTGGCCGCACTGTCCACGATGAATTTGTGGTGTCCCTGGAAGTTGACCAAGACCCCGGGCTCAATCGTGAGGGTCGATTCCGGTGGCACTCGAACTTCACCCACCACCAAATAGGGGTTATTCTCCGGAGTCCAAACCCCCCAGACGTCTCCCTCGATTTCGATCGCATTACCAGCTACGGATATTATCAAGGGAAGGACGATGAGAAAGAATACAATTGGCTTCATAGCACCATCTCCGGTTGAAATTTGAAGTTCAGCTTTCTATTTGATGAGCATCATTCTTCGCGTTTCGGCCAAATCACCAACGGTCAACCTGTAGAAATAGAGACCGGAGGAGAGGGCCGAGGCATCCCAATTCACTGACTTGTGACCAGCCTTTTGCTTACCATCCACCAATGTCGCCACCTTCTGACCGAGGAGGTTGTAGATCTCCAACCTAACGTAATTGCTAAGCGGTAGTTGGTAATTGACGATGGTGCTGGCATTGAAGGGGTTGGGGTAGTTTTGGTGCAACAAGAAGTACTTAGGAATAGGGAGGTTATCACTCCAGTCGTCTTCCACGCCGGTCGTCCAGCCGGAATTGTCCCCTCCGTAGGCACCCATATCACAACGGTATGTGCCAAGTCCGAGGTCACAGTCTATCAGGGAGTCCAGGCTGTCGGGATGACCAGCGTCGATACAGGGGGAATTGTCAGGATCGCCGCAATACTCTGCCATCAAATGGAGATCGCCGGCGCCGGGATTCCTGAACAATGGGTCGACATCAATGTTACCCTCCTCCCAGAAGAGCACACAGCTATCATCGACGAAAACTCCCAATTCACCACCCTGGACATCGCAATAGGTCACGGTCAGGCTGCAGGGATCAGAAGCCTGGTTCAACAGACAGATCTCCTGGCCGGTATCAGAGCTGTCACTCCAAAGTATAGTGTTGATTAGTATGGGGTGAGCATACTCGCGACAGCAAAGGCCGCCACCGTATGTGGCCGAGTTCCCGGTGGCGCTGTTATTGATTAAAGTGGTGCGAGCCCCGCGGCAGAAAAAACCACCGCCCCTTCCCGCGGCAACGTTTTCTCGAACTACATTCTGGCTTACAATAACATCACGGCCGCAGTTTCGGGTATAGATCCCGGCGCCGTTGCCTCCATTCAAACTCAGGGTCCAGTTAGCAAAAACGAGGTTCTGCGTTATTAGTCCATTCTCGACGTTCTGAAAGCGTATTCCTGCGCCACTGTTGAAGGCGTTGTTTCCACTTACGATGTTGTGGCTTACGACGACATTTGAGTCGCGAACACAGTTCATTGCTCCCCCCCTGCCAGCATAGTTACCACTTATGGTGTTATTAATTATAGACAGATCATCACAATGTTCAGAAAAGATCCCGCCACCGTGTCCAGTCTCAGCTGAATTTCCCATGATTACATTGTCCGTTATGACCATACCGATGCTCCAACGACAGTATATTCCGGCACCGTCCCCTTCGGCGGAGTTCAGAGTAATCAGGTTATGGCTTATAGCGATGCCCGAGTGACGACAGAAGACCCCACCACCGCAGCTGTCAGAATATTGACCAGTTGCCTTTCCATATTCGATACGACAGAAGCTCAATTGCGAACTGCTATCGGAGTGAAGGAATCGTATTCCGTGCCAGCCAGTTGAAGGGTCATCGGTCGTAAAGATGATTGAATCATCTTCACTACCAGCAGCCAGAAGTGTCGCCAAGCTGTCCACTATGAACTTATAGTGCCCCTGGAAGTTGACAATGACGCCGGGCTCGATGGTCAGGGTCGATTCTGGTGGTACTCTGACCTCGCCCACTACCCAATAAGGGTTATTCTCTGGTGACCATACTCCCCAGACGGGCCCCTCAACTTCGATGGCTTTCCCTGTTGCCGATATCATCAAGAAGACAACTGCAAGGAATAATCTATTTGACTTCATAGTACAATTACCAGCTGAAGTTCAAAAAGTTGGGTACTTACTTAATCAGCACCATCCTCCGTGTCGCGACTAAATCACCGACAGTTAGTTTATAGAGATAGAGGCCTGAGCTCAGCTCTGAAGCCTCCCAGACTACAGCGTGGAGCCCCGGTTGCTGTCTTGCCTCAAGTAATGTAGCTACCTTCTCGCCGAGGATATTGTGAATCTCCAGCTTCACCTCGCATCGGTTTGGAAGCAGGTAGCTTATGGTGGTGTTGGCGTTAAAGGGATTTGGGTAATTCTGACGTAGCAGGAACTGCTTGGGAATCAGCAGACCGTTCTCGTCCTCTTCAATGCCGGTGGGCCAGCCTGAGTTCCTCCCGCCATAGGCACCCATGTCTGCTCTATCACTTCCGAGGCCATGAAAACAATCTAAGAGAATATCCAGGCTATCGGGATGACCGGCGTCAATACAGGGGGAATTGAGGGGGTCGCCGCAGTAATCCGCCATCAAATGAAAATCGTCTGCTGGGGGATCTCGGAAGATCGGGTCGCTGTCCAAGTTGCCCTCTCCCCAGTTAAGGACGCAGCCCGGTTCGACATACACCCCCGACTCTCCCCCCTGAACATCACAATAGGCCACCGTCACGGTACAAGGATCAGAATTTATGTTCCGCAGGTTAATCTCAGAACCGACCTCGGAGGTATCACCCCACAAAATGTTGTTGACTAATATGAGGTGAGCATATTCTCGGGCGTAAATGCCACCACCATATTTGGCCGAATTCCCGGTTATGGTGTTGTTGATGATAAAGGGGCGGGTGATCTCGCAAAAAATGGCACCCCCTCTCCCCTCCTCCCCCAGACTCCACAAATTCACAGCTCCCAGTGTAGGCCCCATGGTCCTCGCCATCACATCTATAGCCTGGCTCACCTCTCTATCAGTCATCGCCACCGTCCCATTGGACATCTACTCCACCATGGCATCTGTCTACTTGCCTGCCCTCGCCATCCTCTGGTCAATCTCCTACTGGTCCACCCAGGTGCTCACCTGGGCAGTCATCCCCATCCTCCAGAATTACGTAGTAGACGGAGGTTTCACTGTATGGACCAGGCTAGCTTCTGCAATCAAGAAATTGTGGAGATTTTACCTCATCATTGGGGCGCTGTGTGCAGCTGGCATTGTGTGGGCGTTGCTGATTGGGCAACTGCAGCTTCCCACCCTTCCAGCCTTGGTGTTCACTCTTTCCAACACGTACGGATTGATTTGTATCATAGGTTTACTAGGCTTCGGACTGGTAGAAGTACCAAGGATATTATGGAGACGGTCATGGCCAGAAACCAGACTGAAGTGGCACTATCATAGGGTAGGGAGAGCAGCAGAAGCACTAGCTGGAGCTAAAAAAGAGCTAGAAAAGACTCTAGCAATAGTAGTGATCACTTCACAGCAAATACCACGGGGAGATGTTCACTTAAGATCCAGAGCCGATATGCTTATGAAGTATGCAGATTCCACATCTCCCATGAGCCTCAGGTCCCTGGCTGCCAGTGAAGTTGATTTAGAGCAGCTGGATGAGAGCGATCTTGACTATGCCACTGATGAAAAAGGACTGGCCAAGCTTAGAGAGAGGTACAAGCTTGCAGCTGCTAATTTTGTTGGTTGTAGAGCAGAGTATTTAGGGTTTATTACAAGAGCGATTGATCTAGAGGCGGTGACAAAGAGCAGAGCGTTAGGGGTGTACGCCCATCCTTTAGATGATAGAAACAAACTATTGTGGACAATAATGTGGTATTATACCTGTCAATTAAGGCCATGGGTATTGAAAATAGGATCTATCTTGGCTGCATGTGCTTCTGTAGTGGTGCTGTGGTGCGAGGCTACCATTGGGACGGGACGTTCTCCGGACCTGTCTCCCCTCTCTCTTGCAGTTCAAGACAGCTTTGCTTCCCTGCAGGGTACGACTTTCGGTTCCTTCTTACAGCAACTAGTCATAGCATGTCCACTTGGGTATATGGTATGGTGTACCTTTTTTAGTTTATTCAAATTAGGGGCACTACAGAGGACCGTGTACCACATGGTCCCCGGGGCCACATGGGGCTACAGTCTTCTATTAAACGGCTCCTTACTAGCTCGTTTTGCTGCTCCACTGTGCTTCAATTTCCTCCATGTCATCAGAATGAATGAGTATTTATCAGCACAAGGAAAGAATCCAGTGTTTGTCACTAAAATGGGGGTTATGACTGATGTTCCTTTACTGGGGTCTCCTTTTAACACCTGGTTCCCCCTCATCATGGTAGCATACACAGTACTACTGGCTTTGGGGTTGTGGGAGAAGTGTGCTTCCATATTCGTTCCAAAAAAGTTTAAATTTGATCAAGAAACAGCAGACGATGAGCACAGTGCTTTGGGTGTGAGGTTGGTAAGGGAGGAGGGGGATGCACTGGCGAGAGGGAGGGGTCTGGGGGCTGCTGTAGGTCTACTGCCTCTTAGGAGTAATAATAGTAGTAATAACAATGCTAATGGCAATGCTAATGACAATGGTATTGTTTCTGCCTCTGAACAGATTATAAATGGATCTTCTTCTTCTTCTTCTAAATCCTATGCACCCATTAGTAGCAGCACACTGGAAATGTCAAATCTGACTGGTGTACCCAAGAATAACAGTAGTAATAGTAGAGCCAGGTTGGTAGTTGGAGCAGATAGTAGCAGTGGTGATCCTGACAGAAGTGATAGAGTAGATGATCTATTTGCTGCAGTAGGAACTGGAAGACATAGCAGCAAGAGTGGTGGAGGTGGAAGACGGCGGTGAATGTGGATACGATTTGTCCAGCTGAAAGAGAGAGAGAGAGAGAGAGAGAGAGAGAGAGAGAGAGAGAGAGAGAGAGAGAGAGAGAGAGAGAGAGAGAGAAGGAAGGGAAATGAACGTGCAAACATCTTCAACAGTAATATGAACATTACACTACAGTTACAATGATAAACATACATGTACCAGGTACTCAATCAATCATATAATCTAAAGCTATATATATATCAAAAGGAAGGTGGAGGAGGGATAGGTCCCATCTTTGCTGCATTCCTTCTCCATCTCAGCACTCTCCTCCTTTCTCTTCCCCCCGCCTCCTCCTCCTCCTCCTCCTCCCCTTCATCTTCATACAACTTCTCCATCAACTCTGCAGTGTGCATTGCCTTGATCTCTCTGTCCCTCCTCCTTTCTTCTCTCTCGTCGTCATTATTATACAAAATATCACTCCCCCCGTCGTCATCACCACCCTTATCACCATCACTACTACTTCTCGGTACCATTATAAAAGAACTAGAAGGTGAAGTATCACTCCCACCCCCACCCCCACCAATTCTACCACCAACTCTACCACTCCCAGTTCTAGCTCTATAATCCAACTCGTCTTGATCAACAGTCAATCTATCATCATCCCGGGTAACAAGAGCTGGTCCTGCCCACATCAATGCACTCCCTGATATGAACAATCCCAGACAGCCAACCGAGGCCGTGGCCAGTGCTACGCTCCATCCTAGTAGAGTCAACAGCATTCCAGGCCGTATCATATACAGCAGTCTTCTTACCAGGCCCAGTTTCAATCTGAGCTCTACCTGGCCTCCAATGACCTCAGCTATTGCTCCGCCTCCTGTACGGGATCTTATCACTACCTTTACTGCACCCAACGACTTGATAGAACTATTATTATCTCTATCACTACTATTATAAGGTTCTGTATAGTAGTAGGTAGAAAATGGCTTGAGAATGATAGGCCTCATTGACAGAGAGTATTTACCGCTACTACCTCTAATGTTGAGCAGCCTGAATGGAGTTGTTGCTATGGTCCACAGACTCCAGGAGGTGCTGTGGGGGAGGCTGATGGGGAGACTTGATCTCATCAGTGGCTGCTGCTGCTGCTGCTGCTGCTGCTGCTGCTGCTGTGTTGAAGTTGGTGGTGGTGGTGGTGATGGTGGGAGTAATTCAGTGACAACTTGTACAAGCCCTCCTTTTGATGATGTAGAGGGTATGTGTAATTGTACAACTATCTCCGCAGTTTGTCCTGGGTAGAGAGGAGATTTGTATGGCAAGGAAGAGGGAGGTGTGAAGTGAGCGATGCCAAGGAGTGCATTATCTACAATGTCAAAGTCTAGCCTTCTAGTGTGTGTAGCTGAAGGAGGGGCAAAAGATCTTGTGACGAGGAGCCATAAGATGAGCCAGAAGCCAAGGAGTGTGAGAAGGGCACTAGCAAAGGCTGCAGCTGCTAGGAGGAGGGCTCGAAGGAGGTGGAGATGACGGGTGGTGGAGGAGGGAAGAATGTCTCGCCATGAAGTTGTTGCTCTAGTTGTAGGGACGGTTGTGCTGATATCTGGGAAAGTAGGGTCTTCTGATAGGAAGGAAGACGTTGTCATCCTCGGTTCGCGTGCCATTGAGGAGTGTTTTCAGATCACTCTTTCATCCTTCCTTTGGACCGTGGTACCGTGAATTTTCAGTATAGTTTTAGGGCATATGTACCAGTAGGACCTTCTTATAAAAACTATATGTACGTGGGGACGTTCAAATCCGAGAGAATTTTTCTCGACCTGCTTCCCCGCCGATTACCCCCGCAAAATGCAATCTTTTTAACCCTCAACTCCTACTCACATACCTTCCAAATGCTACTCCAATCTACAGATATATATCTATATCCAATTTTTACATAAAAATATATATCACGACTAACAGTACTAATGTCAGTTACTTAACTAACCATATTGTATATGTACAGACCCAGTGCCAACAAGATAATAATCAAAATCAAGTCAATGAAGAAATTCCTACTAGATGCCACCTTGGTCACCAATCCCTTCAATTTCGCATTATTATTCTTCAAATCTGCAGTCACACCATCCATCTTAGCATCCACCTCGTCAATCAATACATCATGTCGTTCTATTTCCTCTCCCATTGCTACACCCAGATCTTTCATTGTCCCCAGCCCTGTTTCTATTCTCTCCAGCCGCTCATCTTGTTGTGCCTTGGCTTTGTTCCATTCATCTTGGAATGCCTGCGTTTCTTCAGTGTGGGTGTACATTTCTTTATATTTTTCAGATGATAGCTGGGATCCTAGGCCGGAGGGGTTGATTTGGATGTCCCCAAGGGTGCGAGAAGGGCCTGCTCCATTGGTGCTCATCAGACGGGTTGGCCGCCTCATGCTGGCTGCTGTACCGTCGACAATATTGTCAACTGCGTCATTGATTTCATCAAGTTTGTTGAGACGGTCATCAATGAGGTGTTGAGTGGTTCCCTTGGTGTGGATGAGCTGTTGTAAGTGGGGGATGCTGCTTTCTCTGAGATGAGCTTTACCACGACGGATTTCTGCATTCATGGCTGCCTTTTGGGCTCTATTCTTTTCTTGGGCTACTTCTTCACCTTTCTGCAAAATGGTTTGATTAGTTAAGTATAGAGGGAGGATTCTGGTTAGAAGACAGGAAGGAGGAGAATAGAATAGGAGGTGGGCGGGTATAGAAAGATGCAGGAGGTGGACGTACCAGGACGAGAGCTTGAATGTCATCCATAACACGGAGCCATTCGTCCATGAACGGATCTCCAGATTTGTTCCTTGAACCAGCTATACGTTTCTCTAATGCTTTATTAGCGTCATATTTGTCATATCTGCAAGAATTACGCGGAATTAGTTATGGTTGGAAGAGAAAGAAGTGGTTGGGAGCTTCATCGTCCTCTATAATACTTACTTCGTGAGAATCCTGTCTGTCCTTGTTATGAGTTCAGAGATACTAGACATTTTGGCACTGTCTTAACGTTGCAGCGTGCCTTTTGTGCTATAAAACTATAAATGTTGCTTTCTGTAGCGAGCCCTGGTCTGTAATAACGTGTAAACGTGTATAAAAAGGTATCAGTTAGATGAGTAACATCAATATTCCAATTTTATGCCTCCACATGTCAACACGCCACGTTGTCAAAAATGGCCCCTGTCTCTCCCGACATCGACACTCCCACTGGGCCAGATTCTCTACACACAACATCAATTTCCAAAATCTACAACCATCTTACATATATACCATAAAACTTCTACCAAATGCATACACTGAAAAATATCCAGCAATCTCCAGCATTTCTACTATACATATTTATCCATTTACTTTCTAAGCTCTTCTCTTTCTCTAAAGGTCTGGCAATTCAATACTACTCAGGTCCAACATATCATCAACATTCTTCTCAAAATCAAGGTCTCTACTCTTCTGTAATAAAGGACTTGATGGTGGTGATGATACAGCTTCATATTTTTGTGTGCTAGTATATGCCAAGGAAGAGGCAGTAGCTGCTTGCCAAGGGAAGAAGGAAGAGAAACGGGTGTGACTGGCATGAGCGTGGCCAAGGCCAGCAAGTCTGTCTGCAATATCATCATCTTCTCTTGATATTCTATCAGCCTCTAGCTCCTTCCAACTCTTTCCTAATGTCCTTTCTGGTTCATCTTTTGCTAGATCGTCAAGACGGGCAGACTGCTGATCTTGCTGTTGCTGGTCTGGCCCAACGCCACAGGACACATCTGCGAAAATTCCCAATTTGACAGCAACTGCAGCAGAAGCGTTTTGTTGCTGCTTCTTCGTGCTAGCGTTGGTGATGTCTCCCAAAGCTCTTCTAGATACGGTTCCAGGGGCGGGTGTTTTGGCAGGGTGTCCTATTTCTGTCGCATTGTTGTTGCCACGATTTTGGAGGTTACCGAACGCTTTGCGAGCTGATGGTAATGGCGTTTCTTTGACAGGGCCAGCATTACCACCGAAACGTTGGGCACCAACGCTATTTTCGTCCTGAAGAGAAACTGGACGAAGACCTTGTTGCATTCTTTTAGCTAAAACTCTCGTTTATTATGGAGCTTAGAGATAAAGTGGGGTGTTTAGATACAACTAAACATGGTCAAAATATCAACGTACATCCTTTGACTCATAAAATCGGGTGTTTATGTGCAGCTGATCCAAGCTCCATTTCCTGATGCTCTCGTCTCTCCCAGCATGTTGCTGCAAATGCATCCCAACCACCTTCTGTTTCTTTTCTTTTATCATTAGCTGAAGCTCTCAAGTAATTAAACCAAGGATGACAAGTCTAAAAAACGAGATAATAATAAAAGGGCCAGGCAGCAGTTTATTTACTATTTCATTATGGTTACCACCGTTTCCACCTTGTCTATTCTTTCTCTTGTTCACTCGCCCAGTCTTTTCGTCTTCTCTCGGCTCTTCTTCATCATCTTCCTTCCCACCACCATCAGGGCAATTATAGAATTATGGATTGCATATTTCTTCTTCTGCGTCTCAAAATTTTCATTGAATAAAAGTACATTAGGATTTTTACTTGTTCTTCATGTTATCAAACTGATTGAGGGCTGGTTGCAGGATGTTGAAGCCAACCCATCCAAGAGCTGCGGTGAGAGGGAGGAAAAGGAGAGCAGCACGGCTATCTCCAGCAGCCAAATCTGCTACTTGTTGTGCTGCATCAGCATCCTGAGCTGCCAAAAGGGTGGCAGCACTAAGTCCGAGGCCAACAGCAACGCTCTTGTTTTTCATGGTATCCAACTGATTAAGGGCTGGTTGCAGGATGTTGAAGCCAACCCATCCAAGAGCTGCGGTGAGAGGGAGGATGAGGAGAGCGCCACGGCTATCTCCAGCAGCCAAATCTGCTACTTGTTGTGCTGCATCAGCATCCTGAGCTGCCAAAAGGGTGGCAGCACTAAGTCCGAGGCCAACAGCAACACTCTTGTTCTTCATATCGTTAAATTGGTTCAAGGCTGGTTGCAAGATGTTGAAGCCAACCCAGCCCAAAGCAGCCAACAATGGCACAAAGAGAAGGCCTGCACGGCCATCTCCAGCAGCCAAATCTGCTACTTGTTGTGCTGCATCAGCATCTTGAGCTGCCAAAAGGGTGGCGGCACCCAAGCCCAATCCGACGACAGCGCTTCTGGCTTTCATGTCATCCAACTGGTTCAAGGCTGGCTGCAAAATGTTGAATCCAACCCAACCAAGAGCTGCAGTCAGAGGAAGGAAAAGGAGACCAGCACGACCATCACCAGCTGCAATATCCATAACTTCTTGAGCTGCCTGGGCGTTGCCGGAGGCCAACATTGTCGTTGCCAGAGAGGCAAAGGCGGTGGTCTTTACCACGGCATCCTGGAGAAAGCAAATTGATTGGGGGTTGGTGTTAGGTCGAATGGATACTCTGAGATATATGCTTGCAATCTGGAAGCAAGTAAGGTTGAAAAGCTAGTCGATCAGGCAGAGCCATTATGCCCACTTTGGGGTAAAGTGAATTAACTTGGCTTGCAGCTTTAATACCCTTATATTTATCAATGCATAGACTATGTAAACTCACTCTGACATCTACCTTCTCAGCACTAGCTCTTACGGTCTTGACAGCACGAACTTGACGAGAAGACAAGCGGCAGAATGTTGCGCGCAGATTAGTAGCGGGTGTCACTGCCAATGCAGGCATTCTTGCAAATCTTCAAATCAGGGGGTAAATTAGTTTAAAGATGGATAATGAATGTCCTTACGTTGCCTCTATCGCCTCTAATCCACTTGGATAGCGCCGCTCGCCCTTCTGCTCTCGATCAATTTCCAAGATGATGCCGATTCTGATCACCTTCTTTCACAGGAGGCATGCATTCATACTCTTATAATCTACCCTACTTTTCTTTCTTACAGATCAAATATATTATTCAGAACATGAAACACAAATCTATGAAATTATCACAACTTTCTCCCCCCCCACACACACACACACACACACCTCCTTCTTCTCAAACAGTTGCTGCATCTCTCACTGAAGCCAGCACCTCATCATCCTTCATGTCCTCATAACTACAACTTCCAGCCAACCCCCTCAACAACGCCACAAAATCAGTTGTTGCAGGTGCATCTCCCTTTTCTTTACAAACCACGTCCAATGATTTCCCTCTCGCCTCTGGAATGGTGAGGCACTGCACACACAGCTCTGCCACATCCGCTCTGGGGATCCTACGATACTTTGGTTGACTGCCATCATCCTTCTTATTGATAAGATTATCATCAATGTCCAGTATAAACTCTCGGTCTCCTCCTGCATCATCAGTAAGACCACCTGGGTGTACAATAGTATAGGTCAGATTGCCATTCATGGCCACACTCATATCAACCAGGTACTTTTCAGCTCTCCTCTTCCACACCAAGATATTACCATCACCAATAGTGTTCAAGAAATTCTTTCTATCTGTACCACCCATACTTGATATAATCACCACATGTTTGAGTCCATTTTCCTTGGCAGCATCAATCTGCATCTTCTGACCAACCCAATCAATCTGCTCTGGAGTTTGATCAGCTTTAAAAGTAAATTCTGGGCGAACACCTTCTTGTCGGGTGATTTTGGCAAATAGTACCTTGAGGATGGAGAGTGGTTTGATTTTAGGTACTGCTGATGTGGCAATGACTAATGCATCACAACCCTTCAGGGCTTGTTGGAGGTTGGCCTTTCCCTGATCTCCCAGCAAGTCGCCGACAAAGATTTGATCATCAGTGGCACCATAGCCTCTAAGCTCCTTGGCACTGTTGTCACTTCTGACAACCCCAACTGGAGAGAAATCATCTGGTCTTTCTAGAAGCTTCTTCATGACTAGTTTTCCACTGCGACCGCCAGCTCCAGTGACACAAACCTGTAGTAGTTGTGGGTGAGAGAGAGGTGAGATCAGTCTGTGGTGGGGGATGCAGAGTGGGATAGTAGTCGAAAGATCTGAATAGACAGGCATTTGATTCGACTGTCGCAGCGATGTATACATCGACTGGATAAGCACAGAACTTGTGAATTACCTTCAATTTGTCTGCGGAGGCCATCACGATTAGATTCCTGGATGATCTTCTTGCTGCTATGGTCAGAGGCGCTATACGCATTCTAAATCAAATAATTAATATATTCCAAGATACGAGAACTAATTAATACTACATTATCACTACCTTCATGGCACATTTGAGTAAGTGAGAATCCTTACAGTCCCTCAGCTCCACTCATCTTTCCCTCCCTATTTCTTTCTCTGAGGCCTCTTCATCTCAACACCTATATGTTGCAGCACATCCCCCTCCTTCACATCCCCCCACCCTTGCAACACAATCCCACATTCCGCCCCTTTGGTCACAACATCCACCACCTGCTTTTCCTTCTTCAACGACACACATGGCCCCGTAAACACCACCTCCCCCTTCCTCACCACCCTCACCACCGACCCAGGCCCCTTCATACTCCCATCCACCACCCTACACCCAGCCACAGCCGACCCTTTCAAACCTTTCTTATCCACCGCAAATACTTTCAAAACTTCAGCCTCTCCCATCACCGTCTCTACCCGTATTTTGGGCGCTGCATCCAGCAGCATGTCTTCAATGTACTGCAGCAGGTGGTAGATGACACGGTGAGGTACCACCTCTACTCCTTCATGTTTGGCAATCTTATCCGATCCAGGTGCTCCTTTCACTCCGAATGCCAAAATGATAGCTCCTGCTGTGGCGGCAAATTCGACGTCTGCAGCAGTGACAGGTCCCACTCCTGTCTGTATGATTGACAACTTTAGCTCACTAGTGTTAGCATCAGTGTCATTGCCATCAGTGGTAATGGGTTTCATGATGGATTCATCTGAACAGATATCATCAGCTAAAGCTTGTATCGCATCTCGTACTGCTTCCAGTGATCCTTGCACGTCTGCTTTCAAGACAATTGGGATAACTTTCTGATGACTCTTTAGATCTGCTGCTGCTGCTGCTGCTGCTGCTGCTGCTGCTGTAGCTCTACTTGTTGCTCCTCCTCCAGCTATACCTGCCTTGCCATCTTTATCTCTACTTGTACCTTTATTAATAGTACGTTTAGAAAGTGGATACAACAGCTCCATTTGCTCTTGAGGAGTTGGACCAACAAATCGAGGCTGATTCTGTAATCTTGCCATCTCTGAGCGTGCAGATCGTGCCTTGGCCAGCCTCTGAGCTCTATCCTCGCTCTCCACCACCCTGAATTCATCTCCTGCTAATGGTAGTCCTTTTAGGCCTGAAACTTCGGCAGGTTGACCGGGAGAAACTGTTTTCAATGCTGCTCCACTAGCTGGTCTCATACTTCTTACTTTACCCCACTGATTTCCAACCACCACAACGTCTCCCACTTTGAGTGTTCCTCTGGTGACAATGAGAGTGGCGACTGGGCCCTGGCCTCTTTCCAATTTGGCCTCTATGACAGCTCCTTCAGCTGGACAGTCAATCGGAGACTTGAGTTCCATGAGCTCAGATTGAAGTAATAAGGCCTCTTCTAGCTTGTCCATCCCTGATTTTGTTCTGGCTACAGCTGACACTTCTACTACTTGAACAGCGCCACCAATGTCCTCCAGCTCCAGACTCTCTGCCATCAACTGCTGCCTCACTCTGGCCACATCTGCAGATGGTTTGTCGCACTTTGTAATAGCTACTACTATAGGACACCCTGCATCTCGTGCATGTGCAATTGCCTCTCTTGTTTGTGCCATCACTCCATCATCAGCAGCCACCACCAGCACTACTATGTCTGTAACAGCAGCTCCCCGTGCTCTCATTGCTGAAAACGCAGCGTGCCCAGGGGTATCTAAAAACGTCAATGACGCCTGAGAATCTGGCATTTTTATTTCAAATGCACCTATATGCTGTGTAATACCCCCTGCTTCTCCAGCTGCCACTGCCGTTTCCCTCAATGCATCCAGTAGTGTCGTTTTCCCATGATCTACATGTCCCATCACCGTCACAACCGGCGGCCTGGGTATCAGTTCTGCCATCGAAGCAGAAGCTTCTGATCTCCCTACCTCAATTGAATGAAAACCTAATTCTAATGCTACTAATTCAGCATAATCTGGGGAGACTATGTCTTGGTCAGATTTAGGGGCTTCTCCTAGTTCTGTGAGAATGGCCTCTACCTTGGCAATGGGACAGGAGAGAACTAGGGAGAGTTGCTGTATTGTACAATATTCAGGTATGGTGACCTTGTTGTTGACGGCTTTATCTTCTTGCTTATTCTTCTTCTTTGTCATTGAAGTGTTGTTATAGCTATTTGTAGAACTATTAGTCTTTGAAGATGAAGTTTGTCTGCTCCGTGAAGAAGACGAAGGTGGGATCTTGTCGGTGGCGCCACCAAGAATTGTTGAGACACTCAATTTTTGGGGACGGAGGCGGGTTGGTCTCACTGTTCTGTTGTTGGTATTGGTATTGGTATTGTTATTATTATTATTATAATTATGATTTTTAAATGGAATAGGGTCTCTCTGTTGTCTTTGGTTGTTGTTGTTGTTGTGTGGAGGACGTCGAGAAGGCTGCTGCTGCTGTTGTTGTTGTTGCTGTTGTTGGGTGGCTTGCTTATTTGAGTTGTTGGGCTGCTTGCCTCCTTGATAGTACTTTAAGAATGCTGGCTTCTCCCAGGTGGTGGTATTATTCTTTGATCGATTTTCTGATGGAGGAGGGGGAGATGATTTATCTGTGGGTACCTCTTCCTTGGGTTGTGGAGTTTGTTGTAGACATGTTGAGGAAGTGATGGAGCGGGAGCAGGCGGTGATGAGGCGTGAAGCGGCAGAGGCAATTGCCGGGTCTATGGAGGCTCTGTGCCTTAATAATACATTGTAAGAAAGACACTGCAAGAATTTCATGGTGTTCATTGGTGATGATGTCGTATGGATGGGGTTTTAGCAAAGAAAAATACTCCTCAAGAAATTGACATGCATCTTTTGATTTTTAGTCGTTGCTGTTGCGGATTTGTGTCCCTTAGATAGTAATGAGTCGCTTTTATACGTATGACTTAATGTAACACTTGATATTAAAATTTAAAACATCTTGCAAATTTCATTTTTTTGCAATGTTATTAGCCATTTTTTTCCTTTGGTGGACAGGGAGCATTCTTAGGAGACATTTCAACGTAATATTCAAATATTTCCGCTCACATTAAAGTCCTTAAGGATTTGTATCATATATAACACGTTAAGAAAGCAAACCTAGCCAGTCAAGATTCAATCACAGTCATCATAAATGGCAGAAGGAGGACCCCAGTCTGTGCCAATCACAGCCCTTAGCATTCAACAACTAGCTGAAGTCCGCCAAGATCTAGAGAAGGAGGTCGACAGCTTTGTTCAAAACGCTCTAGCTCTTCAACAGGCAGCAGGTCGGTATGCAGCGGCTGGTCAAGCTGTCGAAAAACTTCAACAACAGGAACAAGGACAGCAGCTCCTAGTCCCTCTCACAGAGTCTCTTTATGTCGCTGGTGAGCTAGAAAGCATAGAATCCGTTACTCTAGAGATAGGCACTGGTTATTATGTAGAGCAGAATGTCGACAAGGCGGTCGACTATTGCAAGAGGAAGATCAATCTGGTCAAAAACAAGAGTGATGAAATTGGTGGTATTTTGAAACAGAAACAAATGATGCTGGATAGCGTTACACAGGTACTAGATCAAAAGCTGAAGATGGAAGAGCAGCAACAACAGCAGAAACAAGCCAGTCAATTGTGATTCTTTATTTTGTGTAAGAATAGTTCTTCTTTCTTTTCTTCACCAACTCCTCTGTCCTCTCTCCTTCCTTCCTTTCAATCAATTCATTCATCTTCCTCCTCCAACTCAATCTCTTCTGGATTCTCACCCTTGCTCTTCTTCTTGTTGTACTCTATAATACTAGCTAGTGCTGTGTTTAGAACCTTCCCTCTTCCTCCCCCTCCCCCGCCATCTTCTTCCTCTTCATCATCATCCAACAACTCTATTTCTTCCGGATTAGTCACCCCTCCTCCTCCTCCTCCACCTTTACGAATCATATCAATATTGCCACCACCAAACATAGCACCACTAGGAGCAGTAGGGTGATCTAAATTATACTCTAATCCAATCATGCCTAAAAACTGCTCAGTTTGAGGGTTTCTCAATTCATAAGCAGGCATCATCCCCTTCCTCCTTCCCCCTCCTCCATTTTCATTATGAGCTGCAGCAGTAGGTACAAAATTATTGGGAATTTTTCCACCGGGACATGCCTTGTACATCAAATCTCTAGCTTCTTGAATTGCTTGCTGACTGATAGTACTACTACTGCTACTACTACAACTACTACTATTATTAATATTATCAAAGATGGTAGGGGCTATTCTGCCCGGGGAGAGTGATAGTAGATGGTGTGTATGTTTGAGGATGGCCAGCCATTCTGCATCGTATGAAAATGATTTATCAGCAGCAGATGATGATGGGTGAAGCTTCATACCTTTCCCTTCTTTAAGAGAAGGAACATCTATGATTTGGAGGAACCTTTGACCAGGGAGACATTTACTAAGAGCTAAGAACTTTGTAGATGATGATGTGCATTCAGTACTTGGGAGATGAGGAACAATAGCTGCAAACTTGGTATGTAAATGAGCAGAAAACCAATACTTGGGCCGCAATAAATGCAATAACTCCGCAGCTGGAGCACTCCCAAGACTCCCATCTTCTATTTCTCTCTCTAAAAACGGTTTATGCCCGACCAGAGCTGCTTTATTTCCATAGTGCGCTATGCCTGCTGGCCAATCATGCGATACAAAGATATCTATTCCCCCCTCCTTCAACATCGACAATCTGTGTATTTCCAGTCGTCTTATGTGGTAGGCTGATCTCAAGCTGTCTGCTGTGTAGGGTGGTTGTTCATAGTGGCCCAGGTCGTAATGATGGCTTTTGAATATTCCACTCAGCCCTGCTATCCTAATGCCAGCAAAGTTGACTACACCAGCATAGCCAAGAAAATAGATGTTGGGGGCTGCCCAGCCTCCGTAGTAGAGCTCCCATAGGTAGTTGGCAGCCTCGTGATTGCCTCCAACTGTGTAGTGAGGAGAGGAGAGAGGAAGAAGGGGGAGGGTTGTTGTTCTTGTTGTGTGGCATCTTTATTTGTTGAAATTTCAAATAAGATGATACTATTAGGCTTGTGCTCTATGAATATGGATATAACTTACTGAATAGAGTAGGATATGGGGCTACTTTCTGCCCAGAGTAGTATTTGTAAAAGGTCTGTAGTTGTCGATATTTGGGAGGGCATGCCATGCATTGGAGGTCGTCCAGGTTGCGGACGGCTTGAAAGTCTCCACAGCAAATAAGAAGATCGATTTTGCGCCCATCCTGCTTCTCTATGTATTGTATGGTTTCGTAGATCTTGTCCAGTTCGCCATGGCAGCAGCCTTCGACAGCAATCTGTGAAATGAAGATGGATTTGAAAATTGGATTAGAATTGATCAACAACTGATATACATGGCATTGAATGCATGATGTAATCACTTACCCTAACATCCTTCACCTCTGTTATATTGATAGACATTTTAACAATCTTTGATGAGATAGTATCCAATTCTTAAACTTTAACGACGTCCAGAGAGAGAAAGGAGATAGGCCATCTTCAAGACAAGGTGCCTCAAAGCTCAGAGTCTATGCCATCCATTGATTGCAGGGTTTGTTCCAGTGTTTGGTATGCACCCTAATGTGTTCAATAGCTTGCCACAGCAAAGTTCTAAACATTTCAAAACAATCATCAAAATGACACCTGTCATTCTCTCCTATCTCTTTGTGGGGTTTGCTGAGATCTGGGGCGATGGGAGGTTTTTCGATTTATGGGATTTATGAACCAGGATCTGCAACGCATTTGACATAAATGAACGATTAAATAATGTGTATAATGTGTGTACGTAAATCGGCAAAGCTAGCAGGCCTTGCAAAGGCTGCTATCGCCCAGTTCAATGGACCCACATGTTTACAATCAAGTAGCATCTCCAACTCCTTGGAAAGATCCCTCGCTATGTTCACTCGTCAATTCAGTGCAATGCCAGCAGCAGCACCCACCCCATCAGGCAATGCAAACTCCAAGGATGGCAAAGTTACCCATCCTGATCTGCTGAATGAGAATTTGAGAAAAGCTCAATATGCCGTCAGAGGAGAGCTCTATAACAAGGCTGTCGAGCTGCAATCACAAGGAAAAGAGATCATCTACACAAATGGTAGGTTATACATGCCTCAACCACACATAGTAGCTCACCCAACATCTCCCACCCCACACAGAGATAGGGCAGTCTGGTGGTGTAGTAGTACTTCCCCGACACTCTCTCTTTTAGTATCTATTTTTACTAATTTCCCTCCCCCTCTACCCTCTTACTATTATTGCAGTCGGCAACCCTCACCAACTGGGCCAGAAACCAATCACCTTCCCCCGCCAAGTCCTCTCCCTCGTCGCCGCCCCCTTCCTCCTCGACCACCCCAAGGTCGGCGAGCTCTTCCCAGCAGATGCCATTGCTCGCGCCAAAGAAATCAACGCCTCCCTGTCCAACTCCATCGGAGCCTACTCCGACTCCCGTGGCTCTCCAGCTATCCGTAAAGAAGTCGCTGAATTCATCGAAAAGAGAGATGGCTACCCAGCTAATCCAGATCACATCTTCCTCACAGATGGCGCCTCTGTCGGCGTCCGTCTCATTCTCAATGCCGTCTTGAGAGATAGTAATGATGCCATCATGGTACCCATCCCTCAGTACCCTCTCTACTCTGCCTCCATCCAACTATACGGAGGCTCCCTTCTCCCTTACAACCTTAAAGAAGAAAAAGGATGGGGATTGGACATGGACGAGATCCGCAGAGATCTCGCCAAGGCCCGTGCTAATGGCACCAACGTCCGCGCCATGGTCTTCATCAATCCAGGCAACCCAACCGGACAGTGCCTTACCTATGATAACTTGAAAGACTTGGTCAAGTTGTGTGGAGATGAAGGTATTGTTCTTTTGGCTGATGAAGTGTATCAGCCAAACATCTACCAAGACGAGAAACCATTCGTCTCTGCTAAAAAGGTACTGGGAGACTTGGGTAAGCCATACACTGACAAGGTAGAGCTGGCATCATTCCACACTGTGTCAAAGGGTGTCCTTGGTGAATGCGGCCTCAGAGGAGGGTATGTTGAGTTTACCAACTTCCACCCAGGTGCCATTGACGAGATGTACAAATTGGTATCTGTCAACCTCTCCCCCAACACAGTCGGCCAAGCAATGATGTCCATGATGGTCAAGCCACCCCAGGAAGGTGATCCTTCATATCCCACATATAAGAAGGAACACGATGAGGGTAATGCCTCATTAAGACGCAGAGCCCACATCATGACTGATGCTTTCAACTCGCTGGAAGGTGTTACCTGCAACTTCACTGAGGGAGCAATGTACTCCTTCCCCAGATTGCACCTCCCTGCAAAGGCTATTGCAGCAGCCAAGGCAGCAGGGAAGACTCCAGATACATTCTACTGTTTGGAGTTGTTGAAGGAGACGGGTATTTCTACCGTGCCAGGAGCTGGGTTTGGTCAAGAGGAGGGAACCTTCCATATGCGTACTACCATATTACCGATGGAAGATAAGATGGAGGTGTTTGTGAGTAAGTTCAAGGATTTCCATACTAAATTCATGGCTAAATATAAGGATTAAAAGGGGAGAGAGGTAGGGGGGGTGGGGAGTTGAGCTACCTATCTGCCTGCCTGTATAAAGTACCACATATATGCCTTTCAAGGGCCTTTAATTTGCAACATTGTAAAACAAGAAGTTGATAAACAGTCATATTGTTGTTGACCAATCTCAACCACATCCATCTCCAAATCACATCCACCTTAAACGCTCGCCTCAAAAGTTCTCTTAGCCCCATCGACACAATTCCTCAGTAACATAGCAATAGTCATTGGCCCCACTCCCCCTGGTACTGGTGTAATCTGACCAGCCTTCTCCTTTGCACCCTCGAAATCAACATCACCAACCAATCTATACCCTCTCTTTGCGTTGGGATCGTCAACTGCGTTAATACCCACATCAATAACAGCAGCACCAGGTTTGATCCAATCATCTTTAATCATCTCAGCTCTTCCACATGCAGCAATAACAATATCAGCCTCAGCGCATAATTGCTGAGCGTTAGCAGTGCGGGAGTGTACCATGGTGACAGTGGCGTCATCTCTCTGTAGCAACAGAGCAGCGGGCAAGCCCACGATGTTGCTGCGTCCAACCACCACTGCTCTAGCTCCTGAAATCTTCACTCCTGATCTTTTCAGCAGTTCTATGCATCCTTTAGGGGTGCAAGGGACGTACAATGGGTCTCTACCACGCATTGCAAGGCAACCTATGTTTATTGGGTGAAACCCGTCTACATCTTTTTCAATGCTAATGGCATCCAAAATTTTCTGTTCATTGATGTGCTTGGGCAAAGGAAGCTGCACTAGGATGCCATGCACATCTGGATTGTCATTATAGGATGCTACTACTTCGAGTACATCATCTTCACTGGCATCTTCAGGGAGATCTGTGCCATAGGAGACAATACCAACCTCGTCACAGGCCTTCTTCTTGTTGCGGACATAAGTTTGGCTGTCTTTGCGTTGGCCGACGAGAACTACGGCGAGGCCTGGAGATGCACCAAACTTGGATGTGAGCTCTTCTACTTCGATCTTGAGTTCCTGGCGGATGGTCTCTGCAATAGCTTTTCCATCAATGATAGCTGGTAGATAGATGTGTGTGTTTGAAATTGGGAGGAGGAGGTTGGTTAGATGAAAGGTGGGTCGGTGGGATGAAATGAATTGTCGGGGAAGGAGTGTCTAATAATTCTTACCTGCTGACATAGTGGCGGCCTTGATTCGTGTTTGAAGTCTATGTGGCGATGCTTTGAGAGTTTGGGGACGAGAAAACTTGGTGGCAGAGGGTTGCTTGGTGCTGCAACGCTGGGCTGGTGATGGGAATGGTGGAAACAAGAGCATTCGGTCAAATTGCAACAACCCTAGTACCCTTTAATCTGCAAATAATGTTATATACTTTAAATTAACTTGATCATCGATGTAGGGGCCGATGATCAGTTTTTGAAATGTTCAGCCGGCTGTGGATGGAAAAAAACAGAGGTTTTATAAAACTGGCGTCATGGATTTGAAAATCATAATATTATGTCCATTAATACCTTCAACATGGCTCCATCAGAGGAATCACAGCCTTATAGAATAAGACGAAGGCAACAATCCAAACCAGCAATCCTCCCTTTTGTAAACCCTGCAGAGGTACCGTGACTTATGTATAATGCTCTTTCGATCATAAAGCATACATATAAATCATATTCAACACATTTTGACCGACCCATTTTACCATGCAGGCAAGAGTAAAAGCAATCGCAGAGATTATTGACGAACTGGTTCAAGGCGTCAAACGAGGCCAGGATGTCGATCTGAACGACCTCAAACGAACCGCTGGTGTCAAATACCGTCTCTCTAAAACCATCAAACTCGTCGAGCTCATTGCTGCCCTTCCTCCCGAGCACCGAGCAGAGCTCGTCCCTCAGCTCCGAGCCAAGCCCATCCGCACCGCCTCTGGCATAGCAGTCGTCGCAGTCATGTCGAAGCCACACAGGTGCCCTCACATTGCCACTACAGGCAACATCTGCGTCTATTGCCCAGGTGGCCCAGACTCAGACTTTGAATATTCAACACAATCTTACACTGGCTACGAACCAACGTCAATGAGAGCCATCAGGGCTCGTTACAATCCCTATGTACAGGCCAGAGCTAGGGTAGACCAGCTACGTAGATTAGGCCATAGTGTAGATAAAGTAGAGTTTATTCTCATGGGTGGTACTTTTATGTCCTTACCAACTGATTACAGGGACTACTTTGTTAGAAACCTTCACGACGCTCTGTCCGGCCATTCTTCAAGAAATGTAGAAGAAGCAGTGGCTTATAGTGAAAATTCCAAGACTTGCTGCATTGGTATGACCATAGAGACGCGTCCAGACTTCTGTCTCACTCCTCATCTGTCTGCTATGCTGTCCTATGGCTGTACACGACTCGAAATAGGGCTACAGTCTATATATGAGGACGTTGCAAGGGATACAAATAGAGGGCACACGGTAGCTGCAGTGGGGGAGTGTTTCTCACTGGCAAAAGATGCCGGATTCAAAGTAGTAGCACATTTAATGCCAGATCTGCCTAATGTAGGCTGGGAGAGAGATGTAGAGTCGTTTATGGAGTTTTTTGAAAACCCAGACTTTAGAACTGATGGCTTGAAAATCTACCCGACGTTGGTCATCAGAGGAACAGGCCTGTATGAGTTGTGGAAGAAGGGACTGTATCGCAACTTGGCTCCTCATTTATTAGTAGACTTAGTAGCTAGAGTATTAGCGCTAGTACCTCCTTGGGTTAGAATATATAGAATCCAGAGAGACATCCCTATGCCACTGGTGTCCAGCGGAGTTGAAAAGGGCAATCTCCGACAGCTGGCACTGGCAAGAATGGAAGAGCTGGGATTAAAATGCAGAGATGTGAGAACAAGAGAGGTGGGAATACAAGAAATAGCGAACCAAATTAGAGCAGAGGAAGTAGAGTTAGTACGGAGGGATTACGTTGCAAATGGAGGCTGGGAGACATTCCTGTCGTATGAGGACCCTAGCCAGGATTTGCTCATTGGTCTACTGAGACTGAGGAAAGTAGCTGGAGCAGCCAAGGAAAGACAACCTACATTACTAGGGAAAGTATCCATGGTGAGGGAGTTGCATGTGTATGGCCAGGCAGTGGCGGTGGCAGCGAGGGAGAGCGGGGGAAGTGCTCAGCAACACCGGGGGTACGGGACTGCTCTCATGGCGGCAGCGGAGAAGATTGCTAGGGAAGAACATAAGAGTGAGAAGATTAGTGTTATTAGTGGGGTTGGGGTTAGGAATTATTATAGGAAGTTGGGGTATGAGTTGGATGGGCCGTATATGAGCAAGACATTGATGTGATGAGAGAGAGAAGAAGAGGGAGATGTAATAATAGAATAGGAAGAAGTGATGTGCGTGGTTTTGAACATTGTTTGAAGAAATGGTGTAAAGTAGGATGTTGTGAGAGAGGGAAAACAGTGAACAAAATGGAAAAGGGTGGTGGTGGTGGTGTGTGTGTTTGTGGG
>Ga0209986_10001284_pt1 | contig 24195 bp, 25 predicted proteins | sample BlataG_FD_183168 | JGI IMG/M metagenome (GOLD analysis project Ga0209986, IMG submission 183168) | Deep subsurface microbial communities from Black Sea to uncover new lineages of life (NeLLi) - Black_00105 metaG (SPAdes) (version 2) | ecosystem: Environmental > Aquatic > Marine > Oceanic >... | reverse complement strand
TAAAGGCCTGGTAAAAAGGAAGGCGACAGGCAGGATAAGCTCCGCCGAATTGACCTTCAGGCAAATCAACACTCACAATGGTGGCATCAGAAGCTGCTGATTGTGTCCAAAGATAAAGTGATCCACCCCGGGCCGTTCCGATCTCCAACACTCGTTCTGGCTTTAATTCACACACAATTCGATAAAGTTCTTCAATTTCCATTGGGTTCTGACGAGGTTCTATCTTTTTAAAATAGCCTTTTCCCCTGTATGCAAATGGAACAGCAAACCTTGACTGGTTAGAGATCAATTTTTGTTCCAGCAACTGCAACTGACGAAGACCTTGCTTCCTATGGAAACCGGCCATCGCTCTATAAAATAATTCTTTTATCATAAAAAACCTTACTCCATGAATAAAGAGCCTTGAATGGGGAAACAAAATTTTCTCGATCCCGGACGGACAATTGATAAAAAAGATAGCTAACTGGATTTCATATGCTGAGTCGTTCAGAGTGGAGATAAATAGCGTTTCCCCAAAGCAACAATCCTTTTGAATTATATTTTGGTTTATAAATATCGTGTAGCACAAACCCGTATTTTCGGAGGAACAGATCGATTTCACAGAAAATCGAATCATTTTTGTATAAAGGGTTAAACAATATTTCTGTGTACACTAATAGTGTTGAATTCTGAAGAACATGAACCGCACCCTTGAGAGCCCGCAACTCGCCGCCTTGAATGTCAAATTTCATCAACTGAATGGCTGGATTTCCATTACGCTCTGCCCAATGATCGATTGTAACGACCTGAACCTTTTCTGAACTCTTCACAGACACTCCATGGGGATCAATTTTTTTGAGGCGCTCTCCCGGGGTAAAAAGAGATGTACTACCCGGGGATACAGTTGTATGGAGGTCGGCAGTTCCTTCATGATCAGATAAAGCCAGGAACTGTGGGTGAAATCGAGCATCTTCCTTTGCATATTGTTGTAACGTTTCAGCATACAACATATTGGGCTCAAAACCATAAACGTGAGCCTCGGGAAATTTACGAAGAAGCCTTCTTGATATACGGCCGTTGCTTGCGCCGGCATCAATAATACCGGCAATCCGAACACCCTTCAAGAGCCGGGACATGGCATAATAAGGCTCGTCAAGAGATATCAGGTTTTTATTTTTTCCAAGAAGTATTTTTTTAATAAAAGGACTAAATCGGTTAGACATGGTTTACCTTTTGTAAAAGCAGTGTCAAATAGAAGACTACACACTCAAGCTATACTAATTTTTCATTTACTTGAAAGAACATTAAATAAATTTTCTGCTACTGTTATTAGATTGTGGTTTTTTTCAATTAGGTTATGTCCAACACGTCCCATGGATATCGCCAGGTCACGATTTATTATAAGCTTTTCCAGGGCATAAAGCCATTCCTTTTCATTCGATACGGCGATGCTGTTTTTATCGTTAAGAATTTCAGCAGTTGCCCCGATTACATTTCCAACAACCGGCACTCCACATGCAAGATATTGAATGGCTTTGATGGGCGACTTTCCCCTGGTGTATTCTTCATCGTCCAAAGGGAGAAGGCCAATATCCAGATTTTTCACAAATTCAGGTTCACCACCCGGAATAAACGGATGGTATTCGAACGGGCAACTTAACTTCGGTTTCTGGCCGGAAAAAATGGCCAATTTCAGAAAGGGATATTTTTTTAACAAATGAGCCAAAACCGGACCAAGTTTTTCTATCAGCGGAACGTTGACCGGAGCACCTGCCCACCCCATGATTATTTCATGTCTATGGATTCTATTGCGGGGTTTCCAGATGTCTGTATCAAGGGCCATGGGAATTACTTTAACCGAGTCTGAATACTTACGAGCGTAACCGGCAAGAAAATGATTGGATGTTGTAACTATATCGGCGCACTTTAACCATAAATGTAGTCGTCTTTTGACCCTGCAACTTGTTGCCCAGGAATGCGGTTTTCCAGGGCGAGTATAAATGGCATCATCAAAGTCGAATATAGTGCGCTGACTTTTGGCAATCAGTTTTCGAGCAACTGATGTTTTGAAAAGACATTTTTGATTAAATACCAGATCTGCCTGCTGCGCCTTTTTTATTATAGAAGCATCGACGGTCTTACGGTTGATAAATTTGATATTAATGCCTTTTTTGCTCAAAAAATCTAAATACTGTACAAGGCGATACTTAGTACTCCCTTTTTCCATATCACGACTGATAATGGCTAAAACGTTCATATTTTCAAATTCAAATGACCTGGTGAAAGACTCCATCCGCGGTATACACATATACTTTATGACCACGTTTCATACAACCATTGGTAATCTTCATAAAATTTTGTTGCTATCCACCAAAAGGAAAATATTTATAGAGGAATACTCCCGTTGTTATCCCTGTCTGAAAAGATTAAATTTGATTATATACCAAATGGCTTTGATACCATCTCTCCAGGTTATTTTTTTCCCCTGGTCATAAAGACGGGGCTCATAATAAATCGGAACTTCAAAGATGCGTGCTTTCATTTTTGCAAGTTTAGCGGTGATCTCCGGTTCAAAACCAAAGCACTGACATTCGATATTTATTTTCTTTAAGATGTCTGTTCTGATCATCTTGTAGCAGGTTTCCATGTCTGTAAGGTGCAGATTGGTAAGAATATTGGAAAACAATGTTAGCAATTTGTTTCCATAGTAATGGACAAAACTATCCACCATAACTTCATTGCCCGAATATCGGCTGCCATAAACGGCATCGGCATTTTTTTCAACAAAAAATTTATATAGCTTGGGATATTCTGAAGGATCATATTCCAGATCAGCATCCTGAATGATCACCAGATCTCCCGTGAGGAACTGCTGAGCAGTCCGAATCGCCGAACCTTTGCCCTTATTGGTATTATGATGAATAACTTTAATAAGTTCGTCTTTCGGGTAATTGTCAAGCAACTCTTTTGTTCTGTCGGTTGAACAGTCGTTAACTACAATAATTTCTTTGGACAGGTTAACCGCACGAACTCTTTCAATGATGTCTATAATGGTTTTTTCCTCATTATAAACAGGAATAATGACAGAAAGCTTCAGATTTTTTTTCATTTAAAACAGCCTAAAAATTTTCATGCTATGCAGGACATGTTTTATCTACAGGTAAAAAGTTTTCGGGAGGGATCCTTAATTATGGGATGTCGCGTTTTTTTACCTGCCTCCAGAAAGCGTTGTCCTGATAAAGTGCTAATTCCCAGGATTTGGGTAGAACTATCATGCTGCCACCATCTCAATTATATCTGCCGCCTTTTCATGCCTGCTGTATACATCTGTTTCTTCAACATATTTTTTCCCGTTGAGACTCCATTGATCTTTGTTTTCAGAAGTCAGCATCGAAACCAGCATATTGTTAAGAGTTTCCTGTCTGAAGGGCGAAGGCACCAGTTTTCCCGCACCGGCCCGATCCACATGAAAACTGTAGCCGCAATTATCGGTTGCCAGAACAGGCAGTCCTGCCGACATGGCTTCAATTAAAACCGTTCCGGTATTTTCCCGATAAGCAGGGTGCAATAAAAGGTCGGCTCCAACTAAAAAGCGTGGCACATCGCCTCGCTCGCCGACAAACTTTACATGAGATGAACCCCCCAGTTTTTTTGCCAATTGGAGATAAGGTCTGACCCTTCCTTTGCCCACAACCATCAGCAGGGTTTTCTCTTTCAGGTGGGGCGGCAGGGCTGATATGGCTCTTAATGCACGATCGACACCCTTTCTCTTATAGTCTGAACCGACCATCAACACGACGTGTTGATTCGGTTTAATAGCAAATTCACTGCGAAAATCATCCCGAATCTCTGGAGCATTTGGAGGGGCCAGACGGTCCCTGGAAATTCCCGGTGGTACTAAGTGAAAACGCTGTTCATCAGTTCCGTAATAATCCATATAGAACTTTTTTTCACTGTTGGAAATCAATATTATTTGGGTTTTTGCCTGTTTGTCGAAAACAGTACGTTCCAGAGCCATTATAGCTCGACAACGTCCTGATAAACGATATAAAAAACTCCTTTCTAACGCCTTTGTTGCAAAACAGGTGTCCGATGCAAAATACACATCCAGGCCGGGCATCTTGTTAAACCCCACGACAGCATCATAATGTTTGGCTATTACATACTTATCAAGTCTTTCGGCAAAAGATTTATAGCGCCGGTGGTTGGTAACGCCTTTATCGGGGATAATAAAAATCCGCAGATTGTCTGGTTGCTCACCTACCCATGAACCGGTATATACATCTATTTGATGACCACGGGATATACATACTTCGGCAAGCTGCAGGAATCCCCGCTGCAACCCTCCAAATGGAAAATATTTAAACAGGCAAAATGCAAATTTCATTTTTCATCTAAAAAAAAAGATTTATAAAATCTATTTAGCATTTTTCTAAGATAAGTCAACAGGAAGGCGAAAGCTAACAGGGTAAATACGTTTGACACACAATCGGCTTTCGGCTATTTATCACTATCCGTAAAGAAGAGTTGTTTCTTTCTTCTTGATTATGTTGATTGCTTTAGGCATCAAAAGGTCATCAACAATTATAAAGCCTGAGCAAAAAAGAAACGTTACAAAAATTTCAAGATTATCGGATTGCTTGCGGGATATATTGGATGTTTCATTTGGATACCAGGTCAAAGAAACTCTTGATGGTTGCGTTTTTAATCATCTATTTAGTTTCCGGCATAACGGTCTTTAGAAAGGCAAAGGAAAATCGTACCGCACTTCTGCGCTGGTCTCAGCACACTGAAATGATTAAACACAGGAAGATGATCTATGGTGCGGAAGGCGGGAGTTATCCAAATCTTCCCTTTATGCTGATGATTCTTATGCCTTTTCATGCAATGGGACCCATAGCTGGATCGCTTGCATGGCTAACGTTTAAGTTTTCGATAATTTTATTTATATTTTGGGCTACAGTAAAGGTTGCCAGGGATAACGGGCCGCCCTGGCCTGACTGGGCATTGTTGGTACTGATACTGTTAAGCTCGCGAGTGTTTATCAGTGATTTAACTCATGGCAATGTGAACCTGGTCATTGGCGGTTTTGTTGTGGTAGCGCTGTTGTGCTCGTTCTACGAAAAAGATTTCCTGTCTGGTCTGGCCATCGGCCTGGCTACTGTTCTAAAAGTAACTCCAGCGCTTTTTATACCCTATTTTTTATATAAACGAAGATGGTTGAGCATAGCGGGTTCAATCGTTGGTATTGCTCTGTTTTGCTGGCTCATTCCGGGACTCATTTTAGGCTTTGACTTCAATAACCAACTAATAATAGAATGGTACAAGCAGATGGTCCGTCCGTTTTTAGCTGGAATGCCGGTTGGATATTTGCAAACACAGCATATCAATCAATCGTTTACCGGACTTTTTTTCCGATTTTTGTCAGACAGTGTTGCCGTAACTGCAGAGGTTAAGAGAGGATACGATGAGTTGAGAATTAATTTTGTGTCTCTTGACCAGCAAACTGTTTCTTTAATCGTTAAAATCTCCTCTCTTGCCATTGTGGGTTGCCTGGCGTGGTTCTGCCGTACTCCCCATAAAAATCACAAGCATTTGGGAAACTTAGGAGAGTTTGCCATGGTGTTTTTAGCGATGCTGTTTCTGTCGGAGCGATCCTGGAAGCATCACTATGTTTTATTGATACTTGCCCATAGCTTTTTGCTATATTATTTACTGATCATGAAACCATTAGGGTGGAGCAAATGGGTGCCGCTGAGTTTTATGATTATTGCTGTTTTGCTACATACCTTTTCAGGCAGTTTGTTTTTTGGCTTTTATTGGAGCGACGTTTTGGAGGCTTATGGGGTTTATATCATCGGTGGGCTCTCACTTTTTGTAAGCTGTGCCGCCGCCTTGACAGCCTTACGGTTGGAAGGGTGGCCGAATCGATATGGTAAGATCGGAGGTTATCATCAGTAATGTTTGAAAAATTTTCAAATTGGTATGAAGGTAAAAACGGATTTATTTTTACGCTTTGCATATCCGCTGCCCTTAAAACTATAGTGGCGCTGTTCAATAAGCCATTCAACTCTGATGGTGTACTTTATATCTCAGCAGCACAACATTTTGCTACCGGGCATTTCAAAGATGGTTTGGAGCTGTTCCCAATGCCTCTATATTCTTTAATTATAACAGTTGTTCATTTCCTAGTGCCTAACTGGGAGGTCGCTGCCAAGCTTATTTCTATATCCAGCGTGGTTCTGGCGACCATACCCCTATATCTTTTGACCACCGAACTTTTTAATCGCAAGGCAGCTTTTTGGGCCTGCCTTGCGTTTGCTATTTCACCCTTACCTAATGACTGGGCTGTTGATGTGGTTCGTGGCCCTATTTTTGTTTTCTTTGTATTATGGGCCGTTTATTTTGCACAAAATGCCATTGTATCAAAAAGACCTATCTTTTTCTTTCTGACAGCTCTTTTCTCCTGCTTTTCTCTTTTCTTAAGAATAGAGGGTGTAATTATCATTCCGTTCTTCTTCTTTTTTACTATGTGCCTGATCTTAATAAAAAGGGGAGAAAGAGCCTCTTTACTTAAAGGCCTTTTAACCTGGATGGCTTTTTTGGTAATTCTTGCGGGTATCAGCTTTTTGGTAATGAATATGAGCGGGGTTTCCTTCAACAGGTTTGATGAGGTTGCAGAAAAAACCGGGAATATGTTGAAGATGGGTTTTCTTGATAATTATCACCTGATATATGACCAGCTTAAAGATATGGAAAAATTATCTCCTTTTCCGTATCAGAGACAGAATTTAGCTGAAACAGCCCGGCATTTCATGTGGGTGATTTATCTATTGGGGCTACTGCAAATATTTGTTAAAGTGCTGTTTCCCCTGTTTATAATCCCACTTTTCTGGGCTTATAGGCACCCTTTTGAACGAAGGCAAGTTTTTATATTTGCCCTGGTCTGTTTTTACCTTCTGATGATCTATTATACGCTTATTGACAGAGATTTTATGCAAAGGAGGTTTTTATTTGCACCTGTATCTCTTGCATATCCCTGGGTTGGACTGGGAATGGAAAGAATGTTTGACCGTTTAAAGAGTTCTTCAATGCCCAAAGTTTATTTTGCTGTTTTTATAGCTATTTTTTTTGTGTCCCCTGTTTTTAAATGTGTGAACTCGGTTGCTAAAGCAGATAATGTTTTACGTAAGTCAGGTAAATGGCTTGCAGCAAATGAAATGTTTCATGACGCAAAATTGCTTACCAACGATATTAGGTCTCCGTTTTTCGCCGGCATTAAAATAGATAAGTATTTTATATATAGTGATATAAAAGACAAATATAACTTTGCTGCCATGGAGAAATTTGCTTTGGAAAAGCAGGCGGACATCCTTGTTATCAAGGTTTCGTCAAAGGAAACCGAATTGTTAGATAATATTTTATATTATAAAAAACTAAAAAAATTTGCTGGAAAAAGGAGAGATGTTTATATTTACTGTTCTCCAGCTTTCTGTGATTATGGCCGGTAAGCTTCTATTGTTCAACTATAATACCGTCTTTTTTTGTATAAAAAACAGTGGAAACAGAGTTGCGTTTTGAAATGTACATATGATACTTATTGCTAAATTTTACTCTGTTATCTACAACTTCCGAAAAAACACCTGAAATTCCGAGAACAAGTTCACAGACTTCCCGCACCCCGTACCGTGACCCGCTGTTTGCACTGATATAATCACATAATCCTTTTTCTTTAACATATGTCTTAAAAAGTGGGCCGGCTTCTCTTCTGATTAGAAATCTCAGGCCGCAATGGCTGGCTATGGAAAGGTCTAAAACATCATCAAAAACAAATGCCACCTGATCCGGCTGAATGTTGTGTGTTATTTGAATGTGGTTTAATGCCTCTATTTTATTCAATAAATTGTAATAGACAAAGTGAAGGTGCTCTCTTTTGGAAAATTGAAATACAGATGGGTTGTTTTGGCCGGTAATAATACCAAACAAGGGAAGCTCGTTATTTTTTAAAAAGTGTCCAAACCTCAATAGGTTTGTCCCCATTGAGTCCGGTTCTGTATAAGTGCTGCTTGTTTCCTCTCCTTTTACACCCGCATTAAATACGCCGTCCCAGTCGAACAGGTAGGCTTTGATATGTCTCAGTTTTTCTATGATATCTATAAAAGGGGTGATAAATTCACCCCCCAAATTTGAAAAAATGTCTTCTATATTCATCAGACAATCAAGTTCATTTTAATCAGGTCCTGAACATCAATCATACCGATAAGCTTATCATTTTCCAGCACGATGATATTATCAACCTTTTTCTGTTTGAATACCTCAACAGCATCGTACAGCAGACTATCTCCACTGATTGTAATCGGTTGATTATATGAAAAATCCGACATTCTTTTGCTTAAGATGGTTTTTCCATTCTTTTCAAGCTGTCTCCTTAAATCACCATCAGTAAACACCCCAACCACTTTCCCATTATCAACAATGGCGACAGCCCCCAATCCGGATTCGGTCATCTGCACAATCGAATCCAACACCGTATCATCCAAAGTTGCGACAGGATTTGCCTCTCTTATTACTTCTTTAACTCTGATTGTCATCAGCTGCGTGTGTTCTGTGAATTGCCGGGTTCCCAAGGTTGTAAAAACGTTTTCAGTCAACAGTTTCATAACGTTCCAGGGTACCGTGCAGGTGTGTACGCCAAGATTTATGGCATTCCGCACATGTTCCGGGTGCCTTACAGAAGAAAACATGATTTTTGTATGGTAACCGTAATGGTCTACAGCCTTCACACACTGTTTTATCAGTTCAAGCGCATCATGGCCTTGGTCCTGCAGGCGGCCTACCAGAGGGGTCACATAATCGGCTCCTGCGGCCATTGCCATGTAAGCTTGTTGTAAGGTGTAAACAAGATGGATGTTCACCTTTATACCTTCATCTTTGAGCATTTTACAGGCTTTAACCCCGTCAATGGAGACCGGTATTTTGAATACAGTTCTTTCTGTGTCCAATCCAAGGTTTAAAAGACGGTGTGCCTCTTTGTATATTTCATCACATGTTTCCCCCAGCGCTTCAATCTGTAGCACCGGCATCATAGCGGCTAATTTCAGAATTGTACCGTCTATATCGGTTATGCCGTGCCGATGCATGAACGTGGGAGTGGTCGTAAGTCCTGCAAGAAAACCGAGCTGAAACGCCTCTTCTATCTCCTTTACATCTGCTGAATCTAAATATAATTCCATAATAATTCACTTTTGTTGTTTAGTGCCCGAACGAAAACTAGGATTTTTTGTTAAGATCAAGGAAGACGAAAATTTTAACCACAGTAATACAGGTAGTATTTCGAGGATTAACCCGCCAAAGTTCGGTGGCGGGTTAAAATTTTCGTCTGACCTTAGAGGAATAGCCTACGCATTCCACGGGGCAGGCGCAGATATTGGCGAAAAAGACAGTTTTCGTTCAGGCACTATTTATGGGTTTCTATATTTTACCTCTATCTCATGAATTTCCAGTAATGGTTTTAAAAACTCTTCCAGATCAAATACACTCAGCTGACTTGAGGCATCACATAAAGCCTTTTGAGGCTCAGGGTGAGTCTCTATGAAAATCCCATCTACACCTGCTGCAACACCTGATCTTGACAAAACAGGAAGGAACTCCTTAGCCCCGCCTTTTGGGTCTGCACTGGGAATCCCGTATCTTCGTACAGAGTGGGTGATATCAAAAACTACGGGAAATCCTGTCTGATTTAAATAAAAAAAGCTTCTGGGATCCACGATCAAATCGTTGTATCCAAACGAATATCCTCTTTCAGTTAATATGATCTGTTCGTTTCCGCTATCTATGACTTTCTGAACGGGTTTTGCCATATTTTCAGGGGCTAAAAACTGCCCGTGCTTTATGTTGACCACTTTTCCTGTTCTGGCAGCTGCTTCCAGAAGATCTGTCTGCATGCATAAGTAGGCCGGTATCTGTATAACATCAAGAAATTCTGCTGCTTGGGCAACCTGCTGTGGATAGTGAACATCTGAAAGAATCGGAAAATTAAACTCCTGCTTTATCTTGCATAACAGTTTAATTCCCTTGTCCAGCCCAGGTCCTCTGTAATTCTGGGCAGTACTACGATTATCTTTTTGAAATGAGGATTTATAAATAACAGGCAAATACAGTTTTTCAGAGACTTGTTTTAAAACGTCTGCTGTTTTGAGCATGATGCGCTCTTCCTCAATGACGCAGGGACCTGAAATGAGGAATAACTGATCAGCACCACAGGAGATATCGCCAACCTGAACAATTCTTTTTTTCATGAGATTTTAAAATATTATTAAAATTTTGTTAAACCGTTATTTATCGCCAGGAGTATGACCGAAAGAGTATTTTTTGTCAATATTTAAAACATACTTTAAAACCGGTCGCGAACAGTAAAACAATACACCACCCACTACCGAGCCTGACCCATAATGATCCGGGTAACTGCCTCGATATCGCCTGGTCGATCAACACCAAAACTCCGGTGTTCTGTTTTTACCACATGAATGGGTATTCCATTTTCAAGCAGACGCAGTTGCTCAAGCTTTTCTGTTAATTCCAGATTGCTCGATCCCATGGCCACAAATTGTTTCAGGATGCTCATACGGAATGCATACAGTCCGATGTGTCCGTAAAACTCACCCTTTTGTTGGTCACGGGGAAACGGGATAGGAGAACGGGAAAAATATAGTGCACGGTTATCTTTAGCAAAAACAACTTTGACCCGGTCCGGGTTTTTAGCCTCATCCGGATCGATTCTTTGGACCAGGGTTGACACTTTCATATCAGGATCAGAAAAAGGCAAAACCAACTCTGTTAGCATGGCTGTCTCGTGGGCCGGTTCATCACCTTGTATATTGACCACAACAGCGTTTTCCGGCACGTTAAGCAGTTCTGCAGCTTCAAGAACCCGGTCCGTACCACTTAAGTGGTCGTCTCTTGTTTTAATTACCGGAACGTTCAGATTTTTTGCTGCCGAGATAATCCGGTTGTCATCAGTGGCGAGGATGGTCTTCGAAAGTTGCGGACACCGGCTGGCCCGTTTAAAAACATGCCAGAACATGGGTTTTCCTAAAATTTCTGCCAGCGGTTTACCCGGGAAGCGTTTAGACCCGTAACGTGCGGGTATAATCCCGTAACATTTTGGAAGATTAGTCATTAGTTCCTTAGTCGTAAATTTTGTGCTTTTTGTGGCAACACTTTTATATTACTCCATATTTTACTGTAGTGGAAAAGATGCTTGATGCTGGTTTCTGGATGCTGACCTGTGAAAAGTAAAGTTATCCTTATTTTATCCAGAATCGAGCATCCAGTATCCAGTATCTATTCGTTAAATGGCGCAGGAAGTTAAATTATTAAAATATCCTATTTGGTTCCGGCTTATCCGGGTTAGGTCTCGTTGAGTAACTTCTCAATAAGACTGCAGGCTTTGGCCGTGCCGCCCTGGCGGTCTTTCACACACATAAGAGCTGCTTTACGTACTTTTTCGCGGGGAGTGGTTTTTTCTATACTCTCCACAAGAAAGTTCGCGACTTCCTTCCAGTCTGCCGCTACATGAACGAGACCCTGTTCCATGATTTTCTGTCCTACCCAGGCGAAGTTTTCCCATGAAGGACCGATAACGGGGATGATGCCGCAGGTGAGCGGCTCCAAAAAATTCTGACCGCCCAGAGGCGCAAGACTTCCCCCCACGAATGCACCTTTTGACAGTTTATAGGCTGAAGAGAGTTCTCCAAAAGTATCCCAAAGGATAACTGTACCGCCAGGGATCTGCTTTTCGGCTTTAGACCGCAGAGTCCATGGTATGGCTATACGATCCAAGGTCTTTTTCCAATACGTTATACGGTGCATATGCCGTGGAAACAGTCCGATAACCGTATCAGGGCGTCTGCGATGAATATTAAGTATGATTTTTTCGACCTCCGGTTCCTCCTCTCTTCTGGTGGATCCAAGGACAAGGAAAGGTGTTCCGGACCGGATAATTTTTCCGAGGTGTTTTTCTGTTTCGGGCCCGTGAGTTATGTCGCCGATATTGTCGAACTTGATATTGGACATCATTTCTACGCGTTCTTTTCCGAATATCGTGGCGAATCGTTTGACGTCGCTTTCTGAGATCCCAAGAATTTTATCCGGTCCGATCATACGCCAAAAAGATGGCCAGATCAGGTACCGGGTCAGACTCCTGTTGGTGACTCTGCCGTTAATAATAAGTGTTTTGCAGCCATGTTTTTTCAATGCGGCTAAAAGACCCGGCCAAATTTCTGATTCCAAAAGAACCATTACGCTCGGGCGAATGGTTTTTACCGCCGTTTCCATAATGGAAGGTTTGTCAAAGGGAAAGTAGACCGAATATGCACTCACGCTTCTTTGGGTCGGGGTAATATCCGCAATGGCGCGATCTATAATATCCACCCCTTGACGGGTGTTTGATGTCACGATAACTGTGACGGGCTTATGGGGATGCAATTTTTTGAGGATTGACCACGCAAGATAGGATTCGCCGGAAGAAGCGGCTTGAATCCACAGATCCGCCTTGGTCAATGCCATTTGCTGAAGCGTCCGCTGACTGAATCCATCGGCAAGGCGTGGGTTCAGGCGAAGCGCAGGGATAACTATATTCCAAACCAGGTTATAGAGATACAGAGTGGCTTTGAGTGTTATATTTTTCGACACCGTGGAGTTTAGCCTCTACAGATTTTTCCCAATATTCCATTATTCCATTCTGATGGCATAAACAGGTTGCCATTAATAAACTTTTAATTTCAAGAGGTTGTAAAATTTCCGAGATGTTAAATCAAGATACTACGATCTCTAAATTCTTGGATCATTTTTTAACAAATTATCAAAATATTTAATTGTCTTTATTAATCCATCTTCTATTTCGATTTTTGGAACCCAATCCAATTCTTTTTTTGCAAGGGTAATATCTGGTTTTCTTTGCCTTGGATCATCAAGGGGAAGTTTTTCGTATATGATCTTTGATTTAGATCCGGAAATTTTGATTATTTTTTTTGCCAATTCCAGAATCGTTAATTCCGTTGGATTTCCCATATTTACAGGCCCGGTTAAATGATCGCCGGAGTTCATTAAGCGAACCATACCTTCAATCATGTCATCAACGTAGCAAAAGGATCTTGTTTGAGATCCATCTCCGTAAATCGTTATGGCTGCTCCTTTAAGGGCTTGAATAATAAAATTTGAAACAACCCTTCCGTCATTGGGATGCATTCGTGGTCCGTAAGTATTAAATATCCTAGCTACTTTTATTTTTAAATTATGCTGACGATAGTAATCAAAAAATAGGGTCTCGGCACATCTTTTTCCCTCGTCATAACAGGCCCGCAGACCGATTGGGTTCACCCTTCCCCAATAACCTTCCGGCTGCGGATGGACATCAGGGTCTCCGTAAACTTCGCTGGTGGAGGCCTGTAAGATTTTTGCTTTAACCCGTTTTGCCAGTCCCAGCATATTGATCGACCCGTGTACGCATGTCTTGGTCGTCTGAACCGGATCAAACTGATAATGTATCGGCGAAGCCGGGCAGGCCAGATTATAGATCTGATCTACCTCCAGATAAAGCGGGAAGGTGACGTCATGACGGAGAAATTCAAAATTTGGATGATTATGTAAATTAGCGATGTTTTGCTTGGTTCCTGAAAAGCAGTTATCAACGCACAACACTTCATTTCCTTTTTGAACCAATCGTTCACAGAGGTGAGATCCTAAAAAACCACATCCGCCGGTAACAAGAATTCTTTTGCTAAGATGCATAATCAAACCTTTTTATAGTAAGAAATTTTCTCAACTCCTTTTTTACAATAAAAACATAAAAATGCTGTTCCACTATACATAAGAATGTAAAAATTTCAAACCTTTTTGTTGGAGGCATACGCGGGATATTTGATTAGGAAAGTGTATATCAGTTAAAATAGTTGAAAATTTTACGTTGATCCCTTATAAAGGAAACACTATAACTAAATTCTGCATTAACTTTTTTCGAAATTTAATCTGGATTTTAGTTTAAAGTAAAGGAGGAAGTTCATGGCCATAAGCAAAGAACTGCTGGATATTCTTGCCTGTCCGAAATGTAAAGGCGACATATATTTAAATGATACAAAAGACGGGCTGATATGTGATGCCTGTAAGCTTTTATATGAAATACGGGATGATATCCCGATTATGCTGATCGACGAGGCTAAGCACTTAGACGTTTAGTCTGATGATTATGAGCCGACCTCAAACGCCAAAGCCTGCCAAGCTGGTGATCGGTTTTTTTCTTAAAGAAAAAAACCTGGCTGTTTCTGTGGTAAAAGCACTTATAGAAAAATTTGGTCCTGTTGATATCGTAAGTTCATGGTTGCCGTTTAATTTTACCACATATTATGAGACGGAGATGGGGCAGCCTCTTTTCAGACGGATGCTTGCGTTTGAAAGGCTGATCAAGCAGAGCGCCCTGTCAGAGATAAAACGAATCACCAACGATCTTGAGCTGGAGTACTCAAAAAACAGCAAAAGAATGGTCAATTTGGATCCGGGTTATCTGCTTCGGGAAAGGTTTGTGCTTGCCACCGGCAAGAATTACAGTCACAGGATCTATATTGGGCAACGGATTTATGCCGATTTAACCCTGATTTACACCAAAGGTCGCTTTATTAAATTACCATGGACATATCCGGATTATGCCCAGCAAAACATGTTGAATTACCTTGAACGGGTACGGAATAAATATGTGATCGATTTGAAACAGACATGTGCATAGAATGAAAGGTTCAGGGTTAAGAGGTTCAGAGTTATCCGGCTTTGCCTGAAGAAACGCCGTAAGAGTTTGAAGTGAACTAAAGTTTAAAGTGAGCTAAAGTTAAGGAATTTCGTCAATTATATAAAATCAGCGCAGCGCAGCGACACCAAAACTTTAGTCACTTTAGATCACTTTAGACACTTTTAACTTGTACGGCTTTAAGTAAAACAGACTTTTTTAAGGTCAAACAAAAGCTTGGTCCTATGGACCAGGATTCTTTACTTTTAAAGGCTGATGAAAAATGCTAAAGAGTATGACCGCATATGCAAAATCGGAGAAGACCCAAGAAAAACTTACGGTTCAGATTGAGATCCGTTCATACAACAGCAGGTATCTTGACATTGCATTTCGTATTCCCCATGGATATCTTGCACTGGAGGAGAAGATAAAAACTTTAATTTCCGGCAAGGTTTCAAGAGGCCGCATAGAGGTTAATCTGCAAGTCAGGGACGATTCCGATGAGGCATATGCCTTTGAAATAAATACACCCAAAGCTAGGGCATATTATGACAGCCTTGTCCAATTGAAAGATAAATTTAATATTAATTCAGAAATATCGATGGATCTTCTTGTAAGTGGAGAAGCTATTATCAAGCCTGCCGAGATGGGTCTTGATATGGAAGCCTGCTGGCCTGTTTTTAAAGATTGTATGAATGAAGCCATAAATAACCTTATCGCCATGCGAAAAAAGGAAGGCAATTTTCTTGAAGCAGATATTTCTGCCCGGCTTAACGGTATAGAAAAACGTATTGACCAGATTCAGAAAGAATCGAGCGACCTTTTATCTCATTACCAGCAGCGTCTTAAGGACCGTATCGCTGCTTTAACAAAAGGGATTATAGAGATAGATCCTTATCGGATAGCACAGGAAGCGGCTTTTCTTGCTGATAGAAGTGATATCTCCGAGGAGATTGTAAGGGCTGCAAGCCACATCAAACAGTTTCGAACAATTATATATTCAGCAGAACCTGCCGGCCGAAAACTTAATTTTTTGATGCAGGAGCTTAACCGTGAATTCAACACCATGGGATCTAAGACGAACAATTCAAAAGTATCCCATATTATCGTTGAGGTAAAGTCCGATCTTGAAAAAATAAGAGAGCAGTTACAGAATGTAGAATAATATGGTGAGAATTGATTCCGGTTTATCCGGGTGAGGGGAGGTATATGGATCAGAATCTTTTGAGTATCGGTTTTGGAAATACAGTGGTTGCTGAACGAGTTATTGCTATTGTGTCTCCCAATCCAGCTCCTATGAAACGTCTTAAAGATGAGGCCAAAGATGAAAAACGTTTGATAGATGCAACACACGGCCGCAGAACTCGTTCTATTATAGTTATGGACAGTAATCATATCGTTCTTTCCGCCATACAGGCCGAAACAATATCCCAGCGCTATTTAACACTCAAGGCTTCGGAATAATCGATCATGAATGAACAGGAGATCAGGCCATCCGGTTCAAATTCCAAAGAGACAAATAGTGAACAGGGTCATCTTTTTATCATTTCCGCGCCGTCGGGGGGCGGCAAGACAACCCTTTCCAAAGCCATGGTTAACCGATTTAAGGATATTCTTTATTCGGTTTCGTACACAACAAGATCTCCACGCAACAGTGAACAAGACGGTGTCGATTACTATTTTATCCAAAAAAAAGATTTTGAAGAAAGGATAGAAAGCGGTTATTGGGCTGAATGGGCGGAGGTCCACGGCAATTATTACGGTACATCGGCTGAATTTCTGGAAAAGGGTTTGGCTTCCGGGCGTGACATGCTCCTTGATATCGATGTCCAGGGAACCTTCCGGATACTTGGGAATTATCCCGACAGCATCACGATTTTTATCATGCCCCCGTCACTTGAGACACTCAGAAAACGCCTGGAAATGAGAGGAACCGAAAGCAGGACAACAATTAAAAGACGCCTTTTAACTGCGGAAAAAGAGATGGCCCAAAAAGATCTGTACCGTTATATTATCGTTAATGATCAGCTGTCTGTATCAATTGAAAAACTTGTAGCCATTATCGAGAAATATCATTATAAAAAGAAAATAATGCCCTGAAAGATAATCGTGAAAAAAGAGATACTTTTTGGAATCAATCCTGTTCTTGAAGCCTTAAAATCCGGTCGTAGAGAGTTTTTTGAAGTCTATATTGTAAAGAAAAAGATCTCAGAACGTTTAAAAAGGGTATTAACACTTGCTGAAGCGAAAAAAATTTCTGTGGAGTGGGTGGAACTTTCACAGTTAAAATCTTTGACCGGAACGGATCAACACCAGGGAATCGGAGCCAGGACAAGTCGTTTCCCGCTATCCGGAATTTCTGACATTATAGACAGTATCCAGCCGGATGATACAAACCATTTACTGTTACTGGTCGACAATGTCATGGATCCTCATAACCTGGGCGCTCTGGTTAGAACAGCACTTTGTGTGGGCGTCAAGGGTATAATCATTCCAAAGGACAGATCTGTTACGCCCACACCTGCAGTATCCAAGGCATCAGCAGGAGCCCTGGAGCATATCCGTCTTGCACGGGCAACAAACATGGTAAACACAATCAAGACATTGAAGGAAAAAGGATGGTGGATTGCTGGAATGGATAAAGCCTCGGACAAATCAATTTTTTTGAGTGATTTGACAGGTCGTGTTGCAATTGTTATTGGTGGGGAGGAAAAAGGGATGCGCCCCCTGGTAAAAAAACATTGCGATTTTTTGATGTCCATTCCCCAGAAAGGGCCGATAAATTCCCTGAACGCTTCTGTGGCGGGAGCGGTTGCCATGTATGAGGCTTTCAGACAGCGACACTTATCTTGATGCCAATAAAACCGTTGCCCCAAAATATGTTGATCCGTACAGTCAAAGCCTTTAAACAAGCCCTTTTTCCGACGCGGTGTCTGGTGTGCGGATCTTTTTTTCATTCCGCACAGCATAAAAAATGCGATTTGGAACCAGGGGCTATGGATGCGGACCGTTCAAACATTGCGCAGGAATTTATTGAAAAACCAGTGTTAACTTCCGCCCACGGTAATTATTATTCGGACAATATCCCTAAAGTCTTTGAGAAATTGATGACCCCCTTTTTGTGTCCGACCTGCACCTCAGGATTCTTGCCGGTTGAATCTCCCCAATGTTCCAGATGCGGCATGGTGTTTAAAAGCAGGCAAGGGGAAGATCACGTCTGCGGAGAGTGCCTCGATTCACCAAAAAGATTCCAAATCGCACGATCAGCAGGGATTTATAAATACACACTTATGGCGGTGATACATTGTTTTAAGTATAAAGGAAAAACCCAACTGGCACGACCTCTCGGGACCCTTCTTTTTACTGCTTTTATCAATTTTTGGGATAAAATGAGTATAGATTTGATCGTGCCGGTTCCGCTACATGTAAAAAAGTTGAGAATGCGGGGGTTCAACCCGTCATTTCTTCTGGTAAAGGACTGGGTACGCATTCCAGAATTTTTACATGTGGGATTGCAGGATATACCGATTGACATAAATGTTCTTGAAAGAAAAAGATGGACGGAACCCCAAACCGGTTTAGGGCGCAAGGAACGTTTGGCAAACATTAAGGATGCATTCAATATAAGCAATGATTCGAAAATCACGGGTAAAAGAATACTGCTTGTGGATGATGTTTATACCACCGGAGCAACTGTAAATGAATGTGCAAAGGTTCTATTGAAGGGCGGGGCAGGGCATGTTGATGTGCTTACACTGGCAAGGGCTGTGTGATTGAAGACTTTTGATTGAAAATTGAAGATTGATATAATTGGTTTTTATCACCAGTAGGCCCCATAATTTATTGAGATGTTACAGATATGTTATCTAAGATATTAGAATTGCAAGACGTAATAAAAGTTGTCCGTGATCTGCGCAAGTCAGGAAATAAGATTATTTTTACAAACGGATGCTTTGATATTCTGCATGTGGGTCATGTGCGCTATCTTGCCTCGGCCAGATCCCAAGGGGATGTTCTAGTGGTGGGATTAAATTCCGATGAGTCGGCAAGATCCATAAAACCCAAAAACAGGCCGATAGTGAACCAGCACCAGAGAGCTGAAGTTCTGGCGGGTTTGGAGTGTGTAGATTATATTACGGTTTTTGATGAACCGGATCCGTTAAAAATTATAAAGGCATTAAAGCCTGATGTACTTGTAAAGGGGGCCGACTGGATTGAAGAAGAGATCATAGGGGCTGATATTGTAAAAGCAAATGGCGGCAAAGTGGTAAGGGTTTCGGTAGTACCCGAAGTTTCGACTTCGCGAATCATCCAAAGAATCGTAAGGCGTTATCAACGCGGGTATGGAGAGTGAGGGAATTCATGGCATGATAATAACGCATAAAAATGGCGTTTCATTTTTAGAATTTAAAAAACTTGCGAAGCTCCCCGGTATCCGGCATGGAATTTTTACGAGAAATACCGGTGTAAGCACCGGTCCTTTTCGAAGCTTAAATATCAGTTTCGGTGTTGGTGATGATGATCGGAATGTCAGGCGGAACAGGGAAATAATATCAAAATGCCTCAACGAAGAAGACCTTGTTTTTGCAGACCAGGTCCACGGAAGCAGAGTCATGGTATTTCCGAAAGACAATAATAACGTTATCATATTTGATTCTGATGGTTGCGGTGAAGTTGAACCGTCGGAAATTTTAAGCAGGCAGATTGGCGTATCTAATCCGGATTCCGAACACAAATATGTGGGGGATGCTCTAGTTACGAATATACGAAAAAAGATTCTTGTGATACAGGTGGCCGACTGTCAATCGTTAATTATGTACGATCCTGTTCAGCAAGTTGTGGCAAATGTTCATTCGGGATGGCAGGGAAGTATAAATGATATCATCGGCCTTACAATAAAGGTAATGAAAAAAAGCTTTGGTTGCTTTGCCCGTGATATTGTTGCGGGGATCGGTGCGTCTCTGGGTCCATGCTGTGCCGAGTTCGTGAACTACGAAAAAGAGATCCCGAAGAGATACTGGAAGTACAAGGATGATAACGATCATTTTGATTTCTGGTCATTAAGCTGTGACCAGCTTTGCCAGGAAGGGGTTTTGATGAATAACGTGAATTTAAGCCGATTATGCACAAAATGCGATCCAGACCGGTTTTTTTCATTTCGTGGAGAGGGTACTACCGGAAGGTTTGCATCCATAATCGGTTTGAAATAGTTTCTATAGTGTTTGTGAAAAACATTTTGGGGCGGCTATTCTATAATTTGAAAGCGTCTGTGACGGCGCCATCTGACTGATCCTGGATGCTGGATGCTTGATCCTGGATAAAAAATCTAGTGATTCCTCATAAATATCCAGTATCCAGAAACCAGTATCCAGTACCTCGCCTCAATCAACTTCAGGTCGCTTTTATGGCAACGGATGGGTGGACCCCAAAAACATTTTCTTAAAAGATATAATATGTATCAGGAAAAAGCAAAAATTCTGTGGAATAACCAGGCAGGAAACGAATATTACAGAATCGGTTTAACGTGTCACAAGGGATATTCAGGCGCAAAACCCGGTCAGTTCATCATGCTGCACTTTTCCGGCCGGAGGGCTCCTTTTCTGCCTCGACCGTTTTCAATCCACAGGATTATTAAAACCGGAGGTCGGACAGCAGGGATTGAACTCCTTTACAAGGTAGTGGGAGAAGGTACAAAAATGCTTTCCGGACACTGTAAAGGTGATGTTGTAAATATCCTCGGTCCCCTGGGCAATGGGTTTATATTTTCAAACTATTATAAACGGATTTTTATTGTTGCCGGAGGGATCGGGGTTGCGCCTATGCTTTTTTTGGCGTCATATCTGAAAACAAAAGGAACAGATCCCTCTGAATGCATGGTTTTTCTTGGCGGAAGATCAAAGGATGACCTGTTGTGCAGTGATGATTTTTTGCGTATGGGCATGAAAATTCATATAACAACGGACGATGGGAGTGCCGGGGACCAGTGTTTTGTAACCCATCCCCTTGAGACGGCTTTGGAGAGGGATCGGCCGGATATTATTTACGCCTGCGGCCCTTTGGAGATGCTAAAATGTGTGGCGGGTATTGCAGAAAAGCATACCGTGCCTTGCCAGGTTTCCGTCGAAACAGTCATGGCTTGCGGCATGGGGGCATGCCTTGGGTGTGCGGTTGAAAGAAAAGAGGCATCAGGGAATTACATGCATGCCTGTCTTGACGGTCCGGTTTTTGATGCAAGGTGCCTTAAGCTGTAATCTTTAATCTGACACCAAAAACAGTGGTTATTTAACATCAAACCAAGTTATCACACAAATCCGCGACGAACCAAATTTAATGCTTTTTTGCATTGACTTGCTTAAATTCATGTGTTAGATGCAATGCGTTTTTACCGGCTCTTGATTTGAAGAGTTTTTCCTTGTTCAAGTAAGGTGTTCTTTCCCATGAAGAGGGAAACCAGACGTGCCATAAAGGAACTGGCATACTATAGCAGCATCGGCTTGTCCGTAGCGCTTTCCATCTTTATCGGGCTTGCTGTGGGAGTTTACCTTGACAGACGGGTATTTAACACAACTCCGTGGTTTACGCTTATTTGCCTTGGGCTCGGGATCGCAGCGGGATATAGAAATATTGGGCTTGCAATAAAAAAGAGCAGAAAACTCTAACAGGATATTTTTAGCGTGGAAATTCAGCAGCGTCTCTTAAAATTTGTTACTCACTCAAACTGGATTCTGTTTTCTGTTGCTAGCATTATCGGGCTTATTCTTTTACCCCCTGATTTTGCCAGGGGAATTATTTTTGGCGGCCTTATTGTTACCGTCAACTTCCATTTATTGTACCGGACACTTAAAAAAGCGTTCAGGCCCTCCTGCCTGTCTTCTCACAGAGTTGTTTTAGCCAAATATTATATCCGCTTTTTAATCAGCGGCCTTATTATATTTGTCCTCATATCAGGTCACTATGTGGACCCTCTGGGTCTTTTTATCGGTCTTTCGGTTGTGGTTGCAAGCATAATGATTGCAACCATGTGCGAACTAACAAAACATATTTTCAAGGAGGCAACTTAAGGTGGAACATCCGTATCTCTTTTTTGTAAAGTTGTTTGAACTGATCGGTCTTGGGCATTTTGCCCATTCGTATCCTTACATTGTTTATTCGTGGGTTGTTATGATCATCCTTATAGTGCTCGGGTTCCTTGCTTCTAAAAGTGTAAGCCTTGTTCCCACAAAAGTACAAAATGTTATGGAGATCATTGTTTCAGCACTTGAAGAATTTACGATTGATATCACGGGGGAGGAAGGCCGCTGGCTCTTTCCGCTTCTGGCGACGGTTTTTCTTTATATTTTTACCTGCAACATAATAGGGCTTATTCCCGGATTCTATCCGCCCACCGCCAGTTTGAATACAACCCTTTCATGTGCACTTGTTGTTGTTACTTTTACCCATGTTATCGGTATTAAATATCACGGAGTCAAATATATAAAACACTTCCTTGGGCCTGTATGGTGGATGATACCCCTTATATTTCCCATTGAACTCATTGGCCATTTAGCACGCATACTGTCCCTTTCTTTCCGTCTTATGGGAAATATGATGGGCCATGAACTTGTTGCGGGGATTCTTTTTGCTCTGGCCGGTCTGTTTTTTGCACCGCTTCCGATAATGGTTCTCGGTATCTTTGTCGCACTGGTACAGGCTTTTGTGTTCTATTTGCTTTCCGTCATGTATTTTACCGGCGCCATCGAGCATGCGCATTAATATGCGTTTTAGGTTTTAAGATTTATCTTAGTTGTAATTTTTGTGCATTTTATGGCAAAAAATATCAAAATTTATTGAGTGTGAAGTGCCTAAAGTGACCTAAAGTGCCTAAAGTTAAGGTATTCTGTCAATTTTATCTAAAATAAATAGCCGGAGCGTAGCGACTCCTTAACTTTAGATCACTTTTAACTTTAGATCACTTTTAACTTTTCCGGTATATCCGGCTTAGGTTTGAGATAATTATAATTTGTTATTTTAACAAATGCTTAATATTTTGCTTTTTGTTTTTTTAATGGGAAAATGGAAGAAGCAAAAAAATCTTAATAAAAGGAGGAAGATTAGATTATGGAAGGACAAGCATTACAATTTTTTATCGCATGTGTGACTGCAGCTGGTTTTGGAGTCGGGATTGCAGCCTTTGGCTGCGGCATCGGACAGGGTTTAGGCATAAAGGGTGCTGTTGAAGGTATTGCCAGAAACCCCGAATCATCCGGTAAAGTTACGGTTACCATGCTGATCGGTCTCGCCATGGTGGAATCGCTTTGTATTTATGCGCTGGTTGTCGCACTGATTCTTATCTATGCCCATCCTCAGGCAGCTGCGATTGCCGGGTTGTTTGGCGCCGGCCACTAAAAAAAAGATCTATATGTAAATAAAGCAGGGCTGTGCTTTTTTAAAGGCACGGCCCTGTTTTGTTTTAACCTAACACCTTTCTTAAAAACTGCCCGGTATAAGACCCGCTTATATTAGCGATTTCTTCCGGTGTGCCGCACCCGACAATATTTCCCCCTTGATCCCCTCCTTCCGGGCCGAGATCGATAATATGATCGGCGGTTTTGATGACATCCATGTTATGTTCGATCACAATAACGGTATTACCTGCTTGTACAAGTTGTGACAGCACATTTAAAAGTTTGTTGATGTCATCCATGTGAAGACCTGTGGTCGGTTCATCAAGGATATAGACGGTTTTACCCGTACCTTTTTTGCTGAGTTCCCGTGACAGCTTTACCCGCTGGGCTTCGCCGCCGGATAATGTTGTGGCCGGCTGACCGATATGGATATATCCGAGTCCCACATCGATCAGTGTTTGCAACTTGGATCTGATATTTTTTATCTTTTCAAAAAAGCCAAATGACTGATTTGCGGTCATGTCAAGGATTTCCGCGATATTTTTTCCTTTGTATTTGACTTCCAGGGTTTCGCGGTTGTATCGTTTACCGCGGCAAACATCACAGGCAACATAAACATCCGGTAAGAAATGCATTTCTATTTTTATGATGCCGTCACCCCGGCAGGCCTCACATCTTCCTCCTTTGACATTGAAACTGAAACGACCGGGCTTGTATCCCCGCATACGGGCTTCGGGTGTTCTTGAAAAGAGTTCTCTGATATAAGTAAAAACACCGGTATAGGTTCCGGGATTGGAACGGGGAGTTCTCCCTATAGGGGACTGATCAATGTTTATGACCTTGTCGATATGTTCAATCCCAAGGACTCTGGAGTGGGTGCCTGCCGGCATCCTTGAATGATAGAGCCTCTGGGCAAGAACATGGTAGAGGGTTTCCAGGACAAGGGACGATTTCCCGGACCCGGATACACCGGTTATGCATATAAAGCAGCCCAGGGGGAATTCCACATCGATATTTTTTAGATTGTTTTGAGAAGCGCCTTTGATGATCAGTTTT
>Ga0209986_10001280_pt1 | contig 24234 bp, 23 predicted proteins | sample BlataG_FD_183168 | JGI IMG/M metagenome (GOLD analysis project Ga0209986, IMG submission 183168) | Deep subsurface microbial communities from Black Sea to uncover new lineages of life (NeLLi) - Black_00105 metaG (SPAdes) (version 2) | ecosystem: Environmental > Aquatic > Marine > Oceanic >... | reverse complement strand
AAGTGAAATAGCGGCTTCTTTTCAATAGGGTCGGCTGCTACCGAGGATACCTCACCATAATTTATAGTATATAAAATGCCGTCTCGATTAATACGTATGCGGCAGACACCGAACTTGCCAGGGTTAATAACACACCGCCACTGGCAGACATTGCAGCGCACCCTGCTACCGGGGAGCTTCTCATAGAGCATCGCTTCCCTTTCCATCACTTGCTATTATACCATCATGGATTACCCCAATATAGGCTAAGATGAAAATGAATTCCGCCATAGAAATTATATTACCCAGCATATTATAATGCAGGGGAAATGATTATCATCGGCGTAACCGGCAATATAGGCAGTGGTAAAAGCACGGTGTGCATGATTCTGGCCAATCTGGGTGCCGCCACAATTGACGCCGACAAACTGGCACACGAGGCTTACAGGCCAAATAGCCGAACCTGGCAGCAAATAGTAACCGCTTTTGGCAAACACATACTCAAACCAGATACCGAAATTGACCGTGAGAAGTTGGGACAGCTGGTCTTCTCGGACCCCGCATCTCTGGCCAGGCTAAACCAGATAGTGCACCCCGAAGTATATCGCATGGTGCAGAAAAGAATCGAAGATTATCGTCGCCGGGGAGCAACAGCCATCACACTGGAAGCCATACTGCTAATCGAAGCAGGATGGGTAAACCTGGTCGACACCGTCTGGCTGGTAGTAGCTTCAGAGGATGTAGTGATTCAAAGACTCACCGAGCACAAAGGAGACAGCAAGTCCCGGATTCTGTCCCGACTCAGGTCTCAGGTGCCACCCGAAGAGAAGATGAAATGTGCCGACGAGATAATCTACAATAATGGCGATTTGAATCAGCTCGATACCGGGGTAACCGAACTCTGGCAGAAACTCCCTGCAAACTGAACCTCCCGGCGGATTAACCACTATCCACAATAACTTTGCTCAGGTCGGGCAAGCCCAGGGGATTAAGCTCATAACCCTCAACACTGGGCTTCACCAGGATATAGTTCCTGCCAAACCACAAAGGCAGGCAAGGGGCTTCGTCAACTACCTTCTGCTCAGCCTGCCGATACAGGGACAGCCGGGGGGCACTGTCCTGTTCAACAGCAGCTTCATCCAGCAGGGTATCCAGCTCATGGTTGCTGTAGCCGAAGACATTGTTCTCGCTTCCGGTATAAAATAGGGTATCCAGGAAATTATGCGGGTCAGGGTAATCAGCCACCCAACCCAGCATAAACATATCATCCTTCTCCTGTTTCAAATGATACAGAAAATCCTCTGGCTCCAGTTGTCTCACCGATACCTCCACTCCCAGGTTTTCCCGCCACTGTTCAATGATAGCCCCCAAATTATCTGAAATGCGATTCCCGTAACCCGATACAGTGATGGTGACGGGCGGCAAGTTGGCAGCATCGCCATATCGGGATACGGCCATAAACTCTCTGGCCTTCTCCACATCATAGTTAATGCCTTTAAGGTCTTCATTATAGCCCGGCATACCTGGAGGCAGAATGCCCTCAGCATTGATCTCCATGTCTCTCAATATCAACCTGATAATTCGCTCCTTGTCCACGGCGTAACAGAAAGCACGGCGGACATTTACATCATCGAAAGGAGGTCTCTCAGTATTAAAGCCGATATAGTAAAGGCTGAGTTCAGGAGTTATGGAAAGCTCCTGGTAAAATGGATTAGCTTTATCCTGCACCAGGTCGATATTACTCTGGTAAACAGGTGTGACATCAATTTCTCCTTTCTCATACATCGCCATGGGCATACCAGCCAGAAGATGAAAACTGACCTGCATTACCTTAGCCGGCTCACCGTAATAAGCTTCATTTCGCTCCAAAATCAAGCTCTGACCTTGCTTCCACTCCTTTAGCTCAAAGGGACCTGTCCCATTCGGCTTATGCCACCAGTTTTTACCGGATTCAACATTATCCCCGTCAACCACAAAGGCAGTGGGATAAGTCAGCTTGCACAGGAAATAGGCTTTCGGGGCATCAATGGTGACTTCAAGGGTATAATCATCGATAACCCTGATGCCCGAAATTTCACTGGCTTTGCCAGATAACATGTCCCTGGCGCCAACGATGTCTCCCAGGTAGGTAGCTGCCGTTTGAGAGCCAGTCCCAGGATTACAGGCGCGCTCCCAGGAATATTTGAAATCTCCAGCCGTGACTTCCTTCCCGCCATGAAATTCCACCCCACTGCGCAGATAGAAAGTATATGTTCTTCCATCCTGGCTCCTCTGCCACCTTTCGGTAATATCAGGAGTTACTTCCAGTTCATCATCAAGACGGACAAGCCCACTGAAGACCTGCGTAATATAGCTATGGGAGGTCATCTCGCTGGAAATCGCCGGGTCAAGCGTTACAGGGTCAGCTCCCAACAGATTAAGAACACCCTGGGCAGGTAATACCCCTTCCCATGGTTGACAGCCAGCCAGAGGCAGAAGCAATAAAGCACAAACAAGTAAGGGTAATACTATAAATTCCTGGATTCTTTTCATTTTAGAACCAATTCATGGCATTGTTACATAACCATCCCCACTCCCACTCTTCCCAGTGCAGTGTGCTCGGAAGCTTTAGCAGTGTAGCTATTGAAGACAGCACGGCAAACAAGGCAGGATGAGATTGCTCCCCTTCGCTCGCAAAGGCAGTGGAGGGCAATGCCAGCGTCTCTCGCCAGATAGCATCAAACCCGTCAATATCAAAACCGTAAACCTCTGTTAAGGCTTCATCATAGGTACTGCCCTCCCTGAAGATGGTCAATAAATTGAGCATCTTATCCTGGCCATAATTAGCCAGGAGGAATTCTACCAGGCTATAGCTCTCTGCGTAAGAAAGGAAAGCTTTTTCCGGTTCAGCAGAAAAGGGGCTGCACAGGCTGCGCACCGAAATAAGCCTGTTCTCTGAAACAGCTTCCTCCAGCCGGGCTCGCAAAGAAGGGGTGAGCTCACCCTGGTTACACATGGCCAGCCCTTCATCAAGCCAGGTGGGCAGCCTACCATAGGGGCTGAAAGTTGCCTGGTGTACAACTAAATGCGTTAACTCGTGAACTAACGCCTCCTTTCCCCAATCAACATTATCAGAGGAAATACCAATGGCGATAATGCCAAATTCGGTGAAGGCCACACCACCCGTCCACTCTTGAGGAAAAATCATAGCTCCCTGCAAATCGCTGGCCGAAGCATAGATATATATTCTAATAGGCTTCTCATCATACATGCCAACGGACCCGGTCAGCCTGATAAGCCCTTGCTGACAAGCATCCATTAATTCCTGAGCGAAAGTCTTATCTTCTTCGTACCAGAAAATAGTTAGCTCACCCTCGGTTAAGCTCTGCCAGCGATAGCGGAGGTCATCGAACTGCACTGTGCCTGGAACAGTTCTACCTTCTCTTCCTTCAGCATCCTTAACCGTCCACCAGTATGTTATAGCTGCCCCGGAAGGCAAGCTCGATTTCCTCATATCCCATGTCCAGCTGGTTTCCACCCTGCTTGCTGGAGCAAAGTCAGGCCAACCCTCGCTAATGACCTTGGTATAGTTCATCCTGTCCACCTCATAATGAAGACGCACATCAATAATATCGGCATCGCTCTCAACTTCAAGGCTAAAAACAAGTGCAACGGGAAATTGTACCTCTACGCTGCTATCAAGAACTGTGATGCCATCGTCAGCACTAACAGGAGAGGAAGTCAGCAGTAACAGTGGTATTAAAGCCAGTAGTAGAATGCGCTTAATCATCTCCCCTCACCCACTTTAGAACGAAGATAGGCAGTGACAAACCCATCCAGATCGCCATCCAGAACGGCCTCGGCATTGCTGACCTCATAGCCGGTACGGTGGTCTTTCACCATTTTGTATGGATGAAGGACATAGCTTCTAATTTGACTCCCCCACTCAGCCTCAATCCGCTTGCCCTTGAGTTTCGCCTTTTCCTTCTCCTTTTTCTTACGCTCCAATTCAAGAAGCCGAGTATACAGGATCTTCAAGGCAGTTTCTTTATTCTGGTGCTGAGACCTTTCACCCTGGCAGATGGCAACCAACCCCGTCGGCAAGTGAGTTACTCTTACAGCACTGCTCGTCTTCTGCATATGTTGCCCACCGGGACCACTGGACCTGAAAGTATCTATTTTCAGGTCTTCCGGACTAATCTGTACATCCAGTGCCTGTTCCGCTTCGGGGAGAACTTCCACCAGGGCAAAAGAGGTATGCCGGGCATGGTCAGCATCAAAAGGAGAAAGCCGAACTAACCTGTGAACTCCATGCTCGCCTTTGAGATAACCATAAGCACAATCTCCTTTAATTTCTACGGTAGCGCTCTTTATACCAGCTTCATCGCCAGGAGAGACATCCAGCACTTCAGCTTGATAATTATTCCTCTCCGCCCAACGCAGATACATCCTGAGCAACATGTTTACCCAATCCTGTGATTCTGTACCCCCAGCACCGGCATGAAGGGCAAGCATGGCATTTCTGGCATCATAATCACCGCCAAGAACAAGCTGATTCTCCAACCGCTCAAACTGTGAGGCCAGTTTCTTTGATTCTCTCTGTATTTCTGCCTTAAGAGAATCGTCATCCTCCTTCAGTGCTAAAATGGTCACATCATAAAGGTCGGCAACATCCTTCTCCAGCCTACGCCAAACATCAATCAGGTCTTTCTTGCCACTGAGTTGACGCATAACAGCTCCAGCCTTAATCGGGTCCTGCCAGAAGTCGGGACTGGCTGATTCTGTCTCTAACGCCTCAATTTCCCTTTCCACACCAGGAATGTCAAAGATGCACCATTATATCTGAGATTCGGCGGTGTAAGGATTCCAGGTTTTCTTTTTCCTCTTGCATCTGTATTCCTCCTACAAGCTAACTTACTTCCCTCGGCAAAATGACTTGAGATCCAGGTTACCGCCGGCAGCAAGGTGTGCTAAACGAGTTGGCTCAGGAAGACGATAGCCATTACAGCATTTCATCACCCAGTATAAAGCTGATATAAGGTCAATCTGATGCCCTACAGAAACATATATCGGCTTCGTTCCATTCCTGGTCCTTAATACTACTCCAATAGTTTCTCCTTTATCAACCAGGTCAGCATGAGAACCAACCTCTTCTTCTATAGGCTCGTGCTTGCCACAAAGTATAGATTTAGCACAGCCTATTGTTGGCACTTCAAGAAAAAGACCTAAATGGGAGGCAAGCCCCAGACGCCTGGGATGCGCGATTCCCTGGCCATCAACCAAAACAAGGTCAGGAGTATTGCATAACTTATCACAAGCAGCCAGAATTACGGGGCATTCCCGAAATGACAGCAGCCCGGAGATATAGGGAATGGCTGGCTCAGCTTCAGCCATTTCAACTTCTACTATATTAAATTCAGGATAGCCTACCACTACTACCACCCCCCGAGCTATGCCCTCAAATCTGGGAAATGATACATCAACACCGGCAACAAGATGCGGTGTAATATCCTTTTCACTCGTAGTCACCACTCTTCCTGCTAGACCCAATTGTATCTCCCTCGCTTGAGCAAGGCTAACATCCCATTCATGTAACCTGTTTATTTTCATTATCATTGAATTATAAAGCATTTCACCCCAGCAGCAAACCCGAATAAAACCAGCGATTTATGTGCTATATTATGTTTGACAATGGTAAACTATTTTGCCATAATGCTTAACCCGACTGAAATGTTTATTTATTCACCTTCAACAACCACTTCCCGAAAACAAGCCAACAATAGCCACAAGAATCATTAAAGAGGTGTGTCATGCAAACAAAGGAAATCTCCAAAAGTGTAGCAGATATCGAGAGCGAAGCAGAAAAGATACTCGAGGAAGCTAAAACAAAGGCTAATGAAATCCTGCTGAAAGCTAAGGAGGAGGCAAAGGAAATTCTCTCCTCCCAGTTACCAGCGGAGGAAACCGAAGCTAAGTGCCAGGAAATCATACAGAGCGCTAAAACAGAAGCTGATAGGAAGATTAAGGACGCTAATAAAAAATCTTCCCAACTTGAAAACAATGCTGGAAAGAAAGTAGCAGCGGTTGAGGAGCGTATAGTAAACATCGTCACCGGAGCAAAATCCTCATGATGCCACTGATCCTCAATACACCTGACCCTATGGTTAAAATGAGGGTAATGACTACCAGGGACAACTCTAATAAAGCCCTCAAAACATTGCATAGAGCTGGTGTGCTTCATGTTGAGGAAAGTGAGGAGCTAAAAGCCGTAGACCGAGAAGCTATCGAGAGCGAAAGGGGGCAGGTTGCTGAACTATTAACCGCCATTAATGATGTATTGGATTACATACCAAAAGGAGAGACAATCACCCTGGAGGAGGATGTCGAAGTTATTTACACCAGACCCTTTAGCGAAACCTCAAGCGAAGCCAGGTTACTATGCACCAAGCTCAGCAACATGCACCAGCGAGTAACTAAACTCAAGCACGAATCTGAGGAGTTACTACAATTAGAAAGATATTTAGACCCACTGGGCCAGCAAGCAGATTTCAAGCTAAGAGATTTGGCCTTTACTGGAAGTTACCTGTTCTCCAGAGTGTTTGTTCTCCCGGAAGATACCTACCAAAACACCTACAACAGTCTTAAAAACTACCTGTTCGGGAGCAGAGTAGCCACAGCGGAAAATGAAAATGTCCTGCATATTATTGCCAGGGTTGCAGACCAGAAATTAATAGAATCCAGTATCAAAGATAGCGGTGGTAGAATCCTGCAGATACCAGATGAGGATTTAAATCTGAGGGAGTTTGTAAAAACGGCTGAGGATAGAATTAACAGCCTCGGCGAGGAACTAACAAAACTCCATGGGGAAATCGAGGATAAAACCAGAGAAAACCTGGAAAAACTGGCTCTTTTCAGGGAAGCGCTGATGGCAGAAAATGAAAGGTTATCAGTTTTGGAAAAGGCTTGTGAAGCTAAGTACGTAACACTTATCGAGGGATGGAGTCCAGAGAACAGTATTGAGACCACAACAGCCGAGCTGAAAGAGGACATCGGCTATGTGTTCATTGATACCAGGAAGCCAGAAAAAGCAGAAGAACCCCCTACCAAGTTGAGGAATTTAACCGCCTTAAAACCATTCCAGATCGTGGTGAATTTATTCGGCACCCCAAATTACAGGGAATGGGACCCCACTCCCATTATTGGTTACTCCTTTGCCTTTTTTTTCGGTCTCATGTTGGGCGATGTAGTCTATGCTATAGGTATCATTTTGCTTGCGAGGTTTGCACTGCGGAGACTTGTTGATGACCCTGAATCCGAGGGCTTTAAGCTATTCCAGAGACTACTTTATACCAGTGCCGGCGTTGCCGTGATTTTTGGGCTGCTTACTGGAACCTACCTGGGGAATTTCTATGAGTTCTTCGGAATCGAAAGCCTGGCACTCTCAGTGGGGATTAAAAACCTGCTGGGAGATACTATGACCTTCATTGTACTCGCCCTGGCAATAGGTTTTATTCACGTAAATATAGCCCATGTAATAGGACTCATAAAGGGGATAAAGGAAGGTAATAAAGCAATAATACCAGGTAAAGCTGGTCTATTCATCCTGCAACTCGCTGGAATACCATGGATAATACATTTCCTCGGCGCTGATATCGCTGTGCTACCGGCACAAACATATTCTATTTTGTTATACCTCATGCTCCTGGGTATAGTGCTAATCATCGCCTCCTCCTTTATGCAGCAGGGTGCCTTCCTGGGCAGCATTCTCTGGCTATTTGATATAACCGGGATACTGGGAGATATCATGTCGTATTGTCGGCTGGCAGGCGTAGGTCTGGCTACGTATTACCTTGCCATGGTGTTTAATATGATGGCAACCCTGGTAGCTGACATGATGCCCGCTGGCATGTTAGGGCTTATACTTGGCACCTTACTGGCAATTGTTGTTCTACTTTTTGGACACATGCTAAATTTACTTCTCAGCACTATCTCCTGCTTTGTGCACTCCCTCAGGCTATGCTTCGTGGAGTTCCTGTTCAAATTCTACGAAGCGGGCGGCAGAGAGTACAGTCCATTCAGGCTGAGAAAGCGTGCATTGGTACCGGTCAAATGAAAAGCTTAACAAGATAAAGAAAGGAGGCTAAAAATGCTAATTGATCCGACTTCATTGGCAGCTCTTGGGGGCGCGATAGCATTGGGTGGTGGTTTGCTAGGGTCTTCAATAGGGCTAGGCATTGCCGGCTCTGCTGGAGCAGCCACACTTGGCGAGGAGCCTGGTCAGCTCAGGAATGTCATAGTGCTGGTATCACTACCAATGACACAGACTTTCTATGGGCTGATAATTATGATACTTATCCTGACAAGGGTAGTCCCTAACATTGCCGCCATGCCCGATGCCAGTGGCGCTGGTTTTGCTGTTCTCGCTTGTGGCATCATTGCTGCAGCCGCTGAATCATTCTCGGCAGCATACCAGGGTGTTGTTTGTGCCTCAGGTATTTCACTTCTGCCCAAGACAAAAGGAAAGATACTGACAAACGCCATGATGCTGGCCGTATTTGTGGAGTTGTTAGGTGTGCTGGGACTGGTATTCACCATAATGGCACTGAGCATGCTGGGACTTTTCTAAGGGTGCGTTAAAAATGGAAAAAATAAGCGAAGCTGTTGTTAGCAAAGTCAGAATTGAGGCCCAGGATATAATAAGGGAGGCTGAGGAAAAGGCACAGGAGGAAAGAGAGCAAGCCCAAAAGCAGCGAGAAACAAGGCTCCAGGAAGAGAAGAATATAATGCTGGAAAAATCCCAGGAAGAAGCTGCCAGAATCATTGCTCAGGCTTCTATAGAAGCACGCCAGAAATTATCAAGGACAAAAAGTGACATAGTCACCAAAATAATCGACAGGGTAAAGCAAGAGCTATCTCAATCCTCAAGTAATGAAAGCCACTTTCTGAACTTGATTACAGAGGCCGTGGATGCAGTTGGCAGGGATAAATGCAGGATTTACGTTTCCACCAAAGATGTGAGCACAACCCAAAAACTCCTAGATGGCGATAAAAAAATCGCCGCCAAGGTAGTGGAGGTCAAGGAAGATAACTTCACAGGAGGAGTGATAGCCGAAACCCTTGATGGTAAACTCCGAATTGATAACACCTATGAGACCAGACTCGAGATGCTACTGCCACAACTATTGCCTGAAATAAGCAAGGAGCTTTTCAAAGTAACATAGGAGGGCTTTTGTCCTACGCACAGTATGCCTTTATATCATCTTACCTGAAAGGTGAAGAATCCAAGGTCGTCACTTCTGACCACATAGAAAGGATGCTGAAAACATCGAGTATCCAGGATGCCCTGGACGCCATCAGGGATACTGACGCAGGCAGCTACTTTGAAGAATTAACCATCAAGAACTTCGATGACCTGGACGAACATCTATGGAAATATTTCGTGCAGCGGGTAAACTACGTAGAAGCATTCAAGTTTCTACCACGAGACGTACTGAAGCTATCGGGAGCATATATAGCAAAGTACGATGTCCTGAACATTAAAGCCTCTCTACAGAGTATTTCAACCGGTAAGAAAAGCCGTTTGATACCGGTAGGGACTATATTCGACCATGGATTACTGGAAGAACTCTCAGCCATTCGAAATCTGGACGGCATTATCGAGTTACTTTGCTACTGCAAGCTGGGGGGATATATACCTGCAGTGGAAGGATATGAGCCAACGGGAGGGATGAAGTCCAAACTCCTGACCGAAGCCAGATTAGATAGCGAATACTATAAAAGTATGTTGAATATGGCAAGGGGCATAAAAGACGGCGCTGTCCTGTCAAAAGCCATCGGGCTCTTAATTGACCTGACTAACCTGCAAATCGCCTCAAGGTCTGTGATTGAAGGCATCGGAACAGATGCCGTTGAATGTACTATTCCTGGAGGATACATGATTACGGAGAAAGATATCCAGGACCTGTTATCCTTCAAACTCACTGATATGCCTCAGAGACTGGAAAATCCCCAATACAAGCAGGTAGCTGAGGAAATATTGATCAGTTACGGCAAGACCAGCAACATCACAGCTGTAGATGAAACCATCGATAGGTATAAGTTCAGGCTGCTCAAAGAACTACTGTCACCCAGGCTGTTATCCCCATTGGTAATGGCCTGGTACCTGGTACTTAAAGAGTTTGAAATGCGAAACCTGAGATTGATTCTGAAAACGATAGCCGATGGCATACCCACAGAGGCAATAAAGGAGTATTTAGTACTGTGAGCATGGCACAAGCCCACTTAAATATTGCTGCTATAGGGGATGAAGAGCTGGTTAACGGGTTGAGGCTGGCTGGCATCAGTAAATACTATGTGATAAAAGACAACCATGATGTCCGCGAAGAAGTGAGAAAAGCTCTGGGCGAGCTAATAAACGAACCCATTATAGGTGTAATAGTTATACCGGAAGATTATGTAGAATACGTTGAGGATATACTAAGGCATATCAGGGAAGGGAAAAGAATAACCCCTGTAATCATCGAGGTCCCGCCAAAGTTTGGCTCGAAATATAAGGATGTTACCGGATATTACAAGGCATTTATTAAAGCATCTATAGGGTTTGATGTTGAAATCTAACTTGAGTTAAGGAGGTAGTAAACCATGGGCAAGATATGGAGAGTTTCAGGTCCTCTGGTAATAGCGGACGATATGAAAGGTTCCCAGGTTTATGAAATTGTTGAGATAGGAGAAGAAGGAATCGTAGGGGAAATAATAGGCCTGGAGGGAAGTAAGGCCATAATCCAGGCACATGAGGATACCCTGGGATTAAAAACTGGCGAAGCGGTGAGAGGAACGGGAAGAATCCTGAGTGCTGAGCTAGGTCCCGGACTTGTAGGGTCTATTTATGATGGTCTCCAAAAATCTTTACTCACACTGGTTGAAGATACTGGCTCCTTTATAAAACGTGGCGCCAAAGCATCTGCACTGCCTCGTGATAAAAAATGGCAATTCAGTCCTACCGTAAAAGTTGGGGACGCTGTTAGCGAAGGAGACATAATAGGCACAGTCCCCGAGACCAAGCTCATTGAGCATAGGATAATGGTGCCAGCAGGAATCAAGGGAAAGATAACAGAGATTCGCAAAGGTGACTATACAGTTGAGGAACCTGTAGCCTGGGTAGAACACAGCGGGGTGGTGAAAGAGCTAAAGCTAATGCAGGAATGGCCAGTGAGAAAGCCCAGGCCCTATAAACAGAGGCTAGACCCTTCAGGCCTCCTCACCACCGGTATGCGAATCCTGGATTACATGTTCCCCCTGGCTCTTGGCGGAAAAGCAGCAGTACCGGGAGGCTTCGGCACAGGGAAAACTGTTGCCCAGCAGCAGCTAGTCAGATGGGCTCAAACACAACTGAATATCTACATCGGCTGTGGCGAAAGGGGAAATGAAATGGCCGATGTGCTTTACAGCTTCAGAAAACTCAAGGACCCCAACACGGGAAGACTATTGCAGGAAAAAGAAATATTCATAGCTAACACTTCTAACATGCCCGTCGTGGCTCGTGAAGCAAGCATCTTTGTCGGCGTTACCATGGGGGAGTACTTCAGGGATATGGGGTACGATATCCTGTTGGTTGCCGATTCAACATCAAGGTGGGCTGAAGCCATGAGGGAGATGGGAGGCAGACTTGAGGAAATGCCAGGTGAGGAGGGATTCCCTTCATATATGGGCTCTCGGCTCTCCTCCTTTTATGAAAGAGCGGGTATGGTTAAATGCCTGGGCAGTCCCCAGAGGAACGGCTCGCTGACCATAACCGGCGCCGTTAGTCCTCCCGGAGCTGACTTCAGTGAGCCAGTAACACAGAGTACTATTAGAATAGTAGATGCCCTATATGCACTGGATGTTTCCCTGGCAAACAAGAGGCATTTCCCTGCCATAAGCTGGCTCACCAGCTATAGCCTCTATGTAGATGCAGTTAAGGACTGGTGGAATAAAGTCGATCCAGGATGGGAGAATACCAGAGCAACTGCCTTAAAAATACTACAACAGGAAGCTGAGCTGGAGGAAATCGTAAGACTTGTAGGTCCTGAAGCTTTACCCGAAGGGGACAAACTACTCCTGCTCGTCGCTAAAATGATACGCGAGGACTTTCTCCAACAGAGCGCCTATCACGAGGTTGATACCTACTGCACACCGGCAAAAGCAGGTCTAATGCTTAAAACAATAATAAGGTTTTATGAACTGTCCCAGGATACGTTAAATTCAGGGGCAGGCATTGAGGTTATCCGATCATCTCCTATGGTATACAGAATATCAAGAATGAAAGACATTCCCAACGAAACATTTGAACAGCAAATCAAGGAGCTATGGTCAGAAATGGAAAAAAGCCTGGTAGCTCATAAAGGAGGCGTTTCATGAATATCTCTTCGCTTTATATCAAAGAAGGGAGAGCAATCAATAAAGCCAAGGGCTCTCTGCTCATAGCTGAAAGCATTCCAGACATAAAATTTAATGAAATAGTTGACGTTCAACTCAGCAGCGGTGAGATAAAAAGTGGTCAGGCAATAGATATCAGCGAGGAGGCGACTATAATCCAGGTATTTGGTGGAGTCACCGAGGTAGACCTTATTGGGAGTAAAATAAGGTGCAAGGGTGAGACCTTAAAACTACCAGTGTCCCCTGACATTTTAGGCAGAATCTTCAATGGAATGGGAGAACCTATGGATGGAGTTCCACCAATAATTCCAGATAGCTACCTGGATATTAATGGACGGCCTATAAACCCTGCCTCTCGCCAGCCACCAGCCGAGTTTATTGAAACAGGCTTATCAGCAATAGATGGCTTGAATGCCCTGGTTAGAGGACAGAAACTACCGATATTCAGTGGTTCAGGGCTGCCTCATAATAGAATTGCGGCTCAAATAATCAGGCAGGCCACAGTCAAGGGTAAAAAAGAGGAGAAATTCGCCCTGGTATTCGGTGCCATTGGTATTAGCTATGATGATGCCTCCTTCTTTATTAGAAATCTGGAAAAAACTGGAGCACTGGAAAGAACAGTAGCCTTCATCAACACTGCATCAAATCCTGTTATAGAGCGAATATCAACACCCAGGCTGGCTTTAACCGCCGCCGAGTACCTGGCATGGGAACAAAATATGCACGTACTGGTCATACTTACTGACATGACCAACTACTGCGAGGCTCTTCGTGAGCTTTCCTCCATGCGTGAAGAAATACCCTCTAGAAGAGGATATCCAGGATATATGTACACCGACCTTGCCACAATATATGAGAGAGCAGGCAGAATTATGGGAAAGGAAGGCTCAATAACTATAATGCCCATTCTGACCATGCCTGATGATGATATAACACATCCCATACCAGACCTTACCGGCTATATCACCGAAGGGCAAATCGTGCTTTCCCGAAATCTGGAAAGAAAGGGGATATACCCACCTATTGATGTATTCCTGTCCCTCTCGCGAATGATGAAAGAAGGAATCGGGCCAGATAAAACCAGAGAGGACCACAACAATGTCTTCATGCAGTCTTACGCCGCTTACGCTGAAGGCTGTTACCTCAGGGAGATATCGACCATCATAGGCGCTGAGGCATTAGGTGAAAGGGATAAGATATATTTAGCGAATGCAGATGAATTTGAGAACAAATTTATATCCCAGGGTGAACTCGAGAAAAGAGGAGTAGAAAACACCCTGGACATTGCCTGGAACCTGTTCTCAGCATTGCCTGAAGAAGACCTGAAATTGATTAGTGAGAAGTTTATCAAAAGGTATCTCCCAAAATATACTAAGACCTGAGTGTAATTAAAAATGCCACAGCAACTAATTAAGGTCAGACCTACCAAAATCGAGCTTGTAAAACTCAAGCGCAGACTCAAATTATCCGAAAGAGTACAAAAGATAGTTAAGGACAGGCTCGCAATACTAACCATGGAATTCTTGCAGACAGCAAGAGAGTCAGTAGAGGTTAGAAAAAAACTAATCGACGCCTTTTCCGAAGCTTATAAGGCATTATCGATCGCCTCTGGTTACCATGGATACATAGCCTTGGAAAAGGAATTCGTGGCAACCGAGGCTGATCCAAAGGTCACTGCTGGGTCAACAAATATAGCGGGAGTGAGAATCCCATCACTTGAGCTGACTAGTGATGGAAAGCCAATGAGAGGTTATAACATGATTGATACCTCTTCCTGGTTGGATCATGCCGCCCAGTTATTTGAAAAATGCCTAGAAACCACTATAGAACTAGCTGAGCTCCAGAGGAGCCTGGAACTAATGGGGATGGAGATAAACAGGACCAAGAGGATTACCAATGCTCTGGAATATATGATAATCCCCGGGCTTCAAGCGACCATAAAATACTTAAATATGAAGTTTGAGGAAAGGGACAGGGAAGAGAAAACGCGATTAAAACGAGTAAAGGTGCTGGTTGGACAACGATAAATGCCTGATAATTTACCTTATGAAAAGATACTTGAGCAGTGTTTGAAAGGTGAACTGCGAGTAGTAAACGCTGGATTACCCCGAAATCAAAAACGACTGTCCGACCTACTACAAGAAGAATACCCACACATAGCATGCAACGACGGCAACACCCATTTCTTCAAGAAAAGAGAGCTTGAGCATCTTGCCAGCATAATACATCCCGATGAGCAAAAAGAATTATTACTGCCTGTGCTCATAGAAGTGGGACAAAATCAATCCGAGGCAACCATATTATGCCAAACGGACGTGGTACAGAAGATCATAGCAGGAATCCTTAACATGCCTGTTACATCCAAGCAAGGAAGAATCACAATATATAAGCCACAGTTAGCCCTGCTGAGAAAAACGTTAAAAACAACAACTCAGTATGTATTTACCTTAAACCCGTTGAACATTGACACACCCCACCTGGGAGCCTAGAACCAAACAACAGATCGTATTATATATCAGGCAGTAATCATATTTTGCTCCAGCAATAAATGATGCAACGTGAATTACTCCAGGGATGTGTTATAATAGCTACTCGCGTAAATCTGTGGTGTTTCAGCCTTATTCTACTAGAGTATATGCCAGAGATAATACGCCAGCCGATATTCGACTGATATAGTCCCTGGAGATAAGCTCAAGTTCACGTTAATGCCTAAAGAAGGAGGCAGTGAGAACATAAGCTACCTGGCAGTAATAGCACCAGCGGCAGGACGCCGGGGATTATCAATTTCATGGTTAACCGTATTGATAAGGCTGACAGCATTCCTTGTTCCCAGCTACTATTGGTATGGTGACACAGAAGCCAGTTCTCGTGGCTCACGTGGAGTCATTTCCTTGACACATGGCCAGCCTGCCAGTGTCAGTGTGCATGATGTGCTGGTGTAATCGCTATGAGAAAGAATTATATAGATGGAGGTAAAAATGGCTGAAGTTGCTGAAAAAGAAAAGGTTCGAATGCTTGATATCTATATTATGGGTAAACGTTATGAAGTTCCTGAGGGGCTTACCATCCAATCGGCATTTGAATATTGTGGCTATCACCTCATTAGAAGTTGCGGCTGTCGTGAAGGATTTTGCGGTGCCTGTGGCACCATCTATAACTTCACCAATGACCCTACGATAAGATATGGCCTTGGTTGTCAGACAATCGTACAGCAAAATATGGTTATGACACAGATTCCATTCTTCCCCGCTGCTGAGTCCCTCTATAATGTGGAAGATTTGCAACCAAAACAGGGGGAAAACAAGTTGACCGAGCTTTATCCTGATATCCTTACCTGTTTTGGCTGTAACAACTGCACTAAAGCCTGTCCTCAAACTCTGGAGGTAATGGAGTTTATTTCTGATGCCATAAGGGGTGATTATGAAAAAGTGTATGAAAAATCCTTCGGTTGTGTGCTGTGTAGCTTATGTGCTGCCAGGTGTCCACAAGGGCTACAGCCGTATAACATAGCTTTGGTAGCACGAAGATTACGGGGTGCTCACCTTGCTCCCAAATCTCAACATAATCTGGACAGGGTAAAAGAGATAGAGGAGGGAAAATTTGACGCTGATATGGAGAAGCTAAAGAAGATGTCTACGGATAAGTTGCGTGAGTTATATGCCAAGCGTGACATCGAGCCTGCCCAATGAAAACAATATTGAGGTGCGAAGATTAGCCTTGTGCCAGAAAGGAGGTAGTTAATATGCCATATCCTGCTTCCATGGAAGAGAGCAAAAGGAAAGTTGAGAAAACCAGGCAAAAGCGATTAGAAAAGGGGCCAGCGGATCGCATTCCTGCGGAGGAAAGAGATGCTTTGGTGTCCAAGTTCCATCCCGACTTCATAAAGGAGCAGTTTCGTGAGCTAAGAATAGGGCCGAATGAAGGTGAAAGTGCACCTCTGGAAATAGCCGATTCGTTGGAAGGGAATAGCCGTATCGACCCTGAGAGAATTGACCTTGATAAGATTGACCATGATGTGGATGTTTTGGTAATTGGTTGTGGTGGGGCTGGAGGAGCAGCAGCTCTTTTAGCTGAGGAAAATGGCGCTAGTGTTCTAATATCGTCAAAGCTACGTCTGGGGGATGCCAACACTATAGGAGCACAAGCGGGAACACAGGCGTGCGATAGACCCAATGACTCACCTGCTATTCATTACCTGGACACGATGGGTGGAGGGCACTATGTTAATGTGCCTGAACTCGTGGAGGCCTTGGTGAAAGACTCCCCTGATGTGATTAAATGGCTGGAGGAACTGGGCGTTAACTGGGACAAGGAATCGGATAACTCATATCATGAGCTATTGGGAGGCGGTGGCTCTAGAAGGCGAACGCATTCGTGTCGAGATTATACTGGACTTGAGGAGATGAGAGTTATACGCGATGAGATAAGGCAGAGAAATTGGCATGGAAGGAAGATAGATTGGTTGGAATTCGAGCCAGCCGTAGAGTTGTTAATGGATGATAAAGGACAGGTGGCTGGAGCAATACTAATGAACCTGGAAACCAAGCAGATGACTATGGTGCGAGCCAAAGCGGTGGTCATAGCCACCGGCGGCATGGGTCGCACTCATATCCAGGGCTTCCCTACAACCAATCACTACGGGGCTACTGCTGATGGTTTAGTGCTGGCTTACCGGGTAGGCTGTCCTCTTGTTCATATAGACACCATGCAATATCACCCTACAGGTGCAGCCTTTCCCCCACAGATTTTGGGATTCCTGGTCACAGAAAAGGTGAGGACTTTGGGCGCAGAACTCGTCAATTGTGATGGGGAGCAGTTCATTCACCCCCTGGAGGCGAGGGATACGGAATCCTCAGCCGAGATCCGAGAATGCAAGAAGTATGGCAAAGGGGTAACCACCCCAACCGGTGAGGTCGGCGTATGGCTGGATTCACCAATGATTGATATTAAACGAGGCGAAGGAACTATCCTGAGGGAACTGCCGGCCATGGTTCGCCAATTTAGCCATTTTGATATCGATATAACCAAGGTTCCAATGTTGGTCTATCCTACATTGCATTACCAAAATGGCGGAATTGTAATCAAGGCTGACGCCTCTACTCCTGTGCCAGGGTTATTTGCTGCGGGTGAGGTTGAGGGTGGAGTACATGGAAGGAATAGGCTTATTGGCAATTCTACATTGGATATATTTGTCTTTGGCAGAAGGGCAGGCAGGGCAGCAGCTAAATGGTCCAAAAATGCAAAGTTAGGTAAGCTCACTTTAGACCACGTCCGCAAATGGCAGCGTGAGATTAAAGAAGCGAGTCTGGAAGGTATGCCTGTTTCTCCTATGCTCTTGCCCAATTATACACGTAAGGACCGAGAAGTGCCTGGCTTTCAGCCATGTGGTCAGGTAAGTCCTTATACGCCTTTTGGCGATAGAGCTGTGCGCTGGATTTAACAGGAGGGTACTATGCCACTACGTGAGCAAAGAGATGTTAAGGAAATTGAAGCCATCTTAAATAAAATCTTGAATACTAATAGCCCACCTGTAGCCAGATGTCGCCTCCTTTCCAGCGGGTTTAATCCCGGCCATGCCCTGAATATAATAGAAGGCATCGGCGGGCATAAAGAGTGTATAGGTTGCGGCAACTGTATAGATATCTGCCCCTTTCTATTACGTGAGCCCTCTCGCCGTCAAAAGACGGAACAACGTACTTCCATGGCACTGGAAATTATAGTTGGCGCCGACTGCGACCAATGTGATGCTTGTGTTTTAGCTTGTCCCCAGGTAGATACCACGATTAAGAACTATGTTGTCAATCGCCGTATGATAGAAGTGATGTCTCGAATAGAGCAGCGAATAGGGGATGAAGACGAGCCTGATTTAGATTTATTTGTGGAGGAAGCTGTAGCCTAGTCTTCGTAAGGCACAAAGCAGTTTCAAGGGGGTGTTAAATGGATTTTGAGATACCTGAAGAATTGAAGATGGTTCAAAGCATGGTGAAAGACTTCATTACTAATCAGCTGAAACCGCTGGAGAGGAGCATCTTGGGACGGGCAGCCGACTTGGGCGACGCTACCATGTACCTTCCACTGGAGAAAGAGCAAGAATTAATGGAAATGGTCAAAGATATGGGATTGTGGGGGGTTAGCGTACCCGAAAAACTGGGTGGTGCAGGCTTGGACACTTTGGGCAATTGCATAGTTGAGGAGGAGCTTGCTCAGACAATAGTGCCATTCGATTTTGGTGACGTTACTCCTCTTCTTTTCGACTGCATCGAGGAACAGAGAGAGAAATACTTCTCTCCAGTATTTAACCGCCAGAGATACGCTTACCTGGCATTGATGGAACCGGACAAAGAAGCATCTGAAATTGAGAGAATGGATCTAAGAGCTCAGAAGAATGATGGTCACTACATTCTTAATGGTAAAAAGGTTTCCCTCTCCCGCTCGGGAGAGGATTATTTCGCTGTAGTTTTCGCCGTCACCGACCCTGCGAAAGAGCCAAGGGAGGGAGTGACCTGCTTCTTAGTGGATAAAGATACTCCTGGATTTTTGGTGAGCGGTGGGAGAGAGAAGACGGGATGGGAGGCTCAAGTGAGAGAACCTATTTCCCTCATTTTTGACCATTGCCAGGTGCCTGGGGAAAATATATTGGGTGGAGAGGGAAAAGCCTTCTACCTTGGGAGGAAGTGGCTTCCCTTAAGACGACTTGTAAGAGGTGCCAGGTGCGTGGGAGCAGCCCAGCGCATCCTTGATGAAGCGACCATACAAGCCCAAAGCTGGCAGTCGTTTGGACAATTCATTTCTGGACAACCCAGTATCCAGGCATCGCTAGCTGATATAGCCACGAACATTCATGCTGCCAGGCTTATGGTTTACGAAGCTGCATGGAAGGCAGACCAGGGGAAATCAATACGCCGTGAAGCGGCTATGGTAAAACTATTCGCCACGCAAATGATTCACTTCGTTATAGATAACGCAGCTCACATTTATAATGCTCCAGCGTACGTAGCGGGGCTACCTATGGAAAGATTTTGCCGTAATGCCATCGCGATGAGTACTGCCAATTTCGCCTTGCAACTCCAGAGGAATATCATCGCCAGGGATATGCTAAAGGGGTTAAAGGTTTAAGCAGCAGGGGTAATTAGCGATAAATGATATTTATAGCGGCGACCTTTATAATAAGGGTAAAGCCAAGTATCAAGTCAAGGATTAAACTTTTAACTCTCTAGGACTCAATATTTAGAAACGGCATGAAGATTCATGAGTATCAGGCCAAGACACTTTTAGTGCAATATGGTATTCCCATTCCTAGAGGAAGAGTAGCTAATAATTCCGCTGAAGCTATGGAAATAGCTAATGAACTCAAAGGTAGGGTAATACTCAAAGATCAGGTTTATGCTGGGGGAAGGGGTAGAGCGGGTGGTATAAAGGCGGCTGAGTCTCCAGAAGAGGCGGAAAGGGTAGCGAATGAACTGATTGGAACTAGATTGGTAACCCATCAAACTGGTTTAGAAGGAGTGCCAGTAAGCAAGGTACTGGTAGAAGAGGTTATAGAAACAGAACACGAGTTTTACCTCAGCATAATCATCGACGGAGTAAAGCAGTTACCGCTCATGATGGCGAGCGAAGCTGGCGGAATGGATATTGAGGAGGTGGCTCAAACAACCCCAGAAAAGATATTTAAGGTCCTTATTGACCCCACTGTTGGTTTTCGGCCTTATCAAGGTCGTAAGCTCGCTTATGGTATAGGATTAGTTGGTAATCAACTTAAAGAGGCTATACAAATAATGGCGAGCCTTTATGAACTCTTTGTGAGCAAAGATTGCTCACTGGCTGAGATCAATCCTTTAGCCCTCACCATTGGCGATAGGCTTGTTGCTATAGACGCCAAACTTAACTTCGAAGATAATGCTCTTTTCCGACATAAAGACATTCAAGCGCTCCAGGATAAAGAGCAAGAAGACCCCTTGGAAATTCAAGCGCATGAATGGGGAATAAATAATTATATTAAGCTGGATGGTAATATCGGCTGTATTGTTAATGGTGCTGGTTTAGCAATGGCGACCAACGACCTCATTCAACACTGCGATGGTAGGGCAGCGAATTTTCTCGATGTCGGTACAGTTAATAATACAAGTCGTATAGTGAACTCCTTTAGGATGTTTGTCACTGATCCCAGGGTAAAGGTAGTTCTGGTGAATATCTTTGGCGGTATGGCCAGAGTAGATATTATTGCTCAAGGGATAGTCGAAGCCTATCAACAAATGGACATTAACTTCCCCCTGGTGATTAGACTGGCAGGAACAAATGTAGAGGAAGGCAAAAGAATTCTAACCCAGTCCGGAATAAGTTTCATTGAAGCAAAGGATTTTTATGATTCCGCGTATAAAGCAGTGGAGGCCGCTAGAAGAATAGCCTAAAATGAGCATACTCATCGATGAAAACACGAGGCTCCTGGTTCAAGGAATTACAGGGAGCGAGGGTAGTTTCCACACTCAACGTTGTATGGAATATGGCACCAAGGTAGTCGCTGGAGTTACGCCGGGGAAGGGAGGCACTGAACATTTAGGAGTGCCGGTTTTCAATTCCGTGGAGGAAGCCATGACTGATACCCGGGCTAATGCCAGCGTCATATTTGTACCACCGGCAGCCGCCGCAGATGCTATCCTGGAGGCAATTGATGTTGGTATCCCTTTGATTGTGTGCATTACTGAAGGCATACCCGCCATGGATATGGTAAAAGTACATAGCTTCCTCAAAGGGAAATCCACACGGCTTATTGGACCTAACTGCCCTGGAATCATTTCCCCAGGCAAATGCAAGGTTGGGCTTATGGCTGGGGAAATTCATCTACCCGGCAATGTGGGAGTGGTCTCCCGAAGTGGCACCCTGACTTATGAAGTTGTAGCCCAGCTCACCAGCCTAGGTATTGGTCAGTCTACCTGCGTAGGGATTGGAGGTGATACCTTACCTGGCAGCACTATCGTTGATATTTTAAGATTATTCAAAGAGGATAGTGATACTAAAGCCATAACCCTCATCGGCGAGATAGGTGGCACTCTTGAGCAAGAGGCAGCCAAATTTATTAAAAATGAAATGACCAAACCAGTAGTCGCTTTTATTGCCGGTAATACAGCACCAGCGGGGAAGAGAATGGGGCACGCTGGAGCGATCATCCTGGGCTCTGCTGGTAAAGCCTCAGAGAAGCAAAAAGCCTTGTCCGCTGCTGGAGTTAAAATTGCTCCAAACCCAGCCGAAATTGGTTTAACTGTTAAAAAAGTGCTTGAGCAACAAGCTCTGAGATATCTTTAACCTGAATTGACTCTTCCTTGCCCATGGTGAGCACGCTATCTCTGTAGTTGAGGAAGCAGTAAGGGCAAGCTACAGCTATCACATCCACCCCTTTCTCAATCGCTTGCTCCACCCTTATATTGGAAAACCTTTCTTCTTTCACAGTATCCATCCAAATTCTGCCACCACCACCCCCACAACAAAGAGCATCATCGCGAGAGTCAGGAAATTCTATTAGTTCCAAGCCCGGAATGCTTTGTAATACCCTCCTTGGCTCATCATATACGCCATTGTGCCGCCCCAAATAGCAGGGATCGGAGTACATTACCTTTTTGTTTAGCTCTTTAGAAAACTTCAATTTCCCCTGGTCGATAAGCTGAGCCAAGTATTGAGCGATATGAATCACCTGGAATTCACCTCCAAACTCAGGATACTCATTTTTAAAAGTGTGGAAGCAGTGCGGGGAGGAAACCACCACGGTTTTAACACCATTACTACTGAAGGTATTAATATTGCTATGAGCCAAGCTTTGAAATATGTCTTCATATCCGGCTTTTCTGACCGCTTCGCCGCAGCATTTTTCCTCACCACCGAGAATGCCAAAATCAATTCCTAGTTTGTTCAAAATGGTGGCAGTGGCTTGAGCCACTTTTTTAACATCAGGATCATAGGCAGGAATACAACCTGGGAAGTAAAGTATGTCGGTACCCGGTGTGAATTTCTTCACCCCTAAATCCTTAGCCCATTCTGCTCGCTTTTCCGGCTCTTCACCGAGTGGATTACCCACGCCAGCGATACTCTTAGCTGATATACGGAGGGGCTCAGGCACAACCCCGATACCCAAATTAATCACAGCCCGGCGCACAGCCATCATAACATCAATTAGGTCTACACCACGAGGGCAATTCTGAACACAAGCTCCACAGGTAGCACAAACCCAGGACTGTTCGCTTCCAAAATCAGTTACACCAAGCTGAGCCTCATGCATAATGCGACGGGGGTTAAAGCTTCTAACCAAATTCCAGGGACAGATAGCAGTACAAACACCACAACTGTAGCACAACCTGAGAGAATCACCACCAGCCTCAACTATCACATCCGTGGCTTCCCTGTAAGGCGTTAACGTTTCCATTTCACCAATACCTCAACTTTGCAGAAAAAACTGTTACAATATAACACAAATTTATCCAGAAAATAAGCTTTCGAATTGAATCATCTAAAATGTAACCGAAGAGGGGGTCGTTAAATCATATAAAAAGTAACCGAAGGTATTTTAAGATAGGGCCTGGTTATTACTGTAAGGGAGGTTAAGCCAGGCTATGGAGAGGATGGACATGCACGCGAGGGATGAATATCTAAAGGTAATAAGGAAGAGATACTTTACTGCCGAGACCAGGAAGGGTAAGTCTCAGATTCTTGATGAATACTGCGGCAATACCGGGCAATCGAGGAAATATGTTATCCGGAAGATACATAAGCCAGTTCTCAGGATCAGGCAAAGGAAGAAGAGAAAAGAGACTTATGATGGCCAGGTCAGAGCTGCCCTGGTTAAGGTATGGGAGGTCTTTGATTATCCTTGTGGGCAGAGGCTCAAGCCTGTTCTGGAGATAGAGGTGGATAGGTTGAGAGAGTTTGGCGAGCTTATGGTATCGGACGAGGTTGCCTGGAAGTTAAAGAGGATGAGCTCAGCCACCATTGATAGGAAGCTCAAGCAGCAAAGACAGACGTTACATCTTTTGAGGAATAAAGGTGGCCCTAAACCAAACTATATATTAAAGCAGAAGATACCCATAAAGCTTACCGAGTGGGACAGCTCCATAGTGGGCTATTCAGAAATAGACCTGGTCGTGCATTGTGGCTCCTCTGCACAGGGAGAACATGTAAATACTTTGAGTAGCACCGAGATATCCTCAGGCTGGTGGGAAGGAGAGGCGATCATGGGCAAATCTCAGGAGCATAGTTTCTGGGCTTTGAAAGAAATAAGGAAGAGGACTCCCTTTGACTGGAAAGGCATAGATTCTGACAACGGACCGGAATTCATCAACCAGCTCTTGTACAAGTATTGTCAGAGAGAAAAGCTGGAGTTTACCAGGTCAAGGCCATACAGAAAGAATGATAATGCCTACATTGAGCAGAAGAACTGGACCCATGTTAGGAAGATATTCGGCTATCTGAGATACGATAGTTGTGAAGAGTTAGCTATCATGAATGGCCTTTATCATAATGAACTGCGGCTGTACAAGAACTTCTTTCAGCCGGTGATGAAGCTGAAAAGCAAGGAGAGGGTGGGAGGTAAGGTGAAGAGGAAATACGAACTCTCGAAGACACCATATCAGAGGCTGCTGGAATCGGGGCAAATCCGAGATGAGGTAAAAGGTGAACTCAATGCTATCTACCTCAGCTTGAATCCCGCTCGGCTCAAGAGAAATATCGATGCTAAATTAGACAAGCTGTACGATACTTACGAAGGGAAGGACAAAGCTAGGCAAATTAACCCACACAAAAGATTATCACCTCGTTCGGTGACATTTTATATGATTCAACGATCATCAGTTGGGTTACCTACTTAAATGATTTGACACG
>Ga0209986_10001278_pt1 | contig 24260 bp, 18 predicted proteins | sample BlataG_FD_183168 | JGI IMG/M metagenome (GOLD analysis project Ga0209986, IMG submission 183168) | Deep subsurface microbial communities from Black Sea to uncover new lineages of life (NeLLi) - Black_00105 metaG (SPAdes) (version 2) | ecosystem: Environmental > Aquatic > Marine > Oceanic >... | reverse complement strand
GTTTGCAAAGATCTGCGTTTGCGTTTCATGGCCGGTGTCCAGGAAGCCATTTTCGACAGCCCCAGGTTTTCTTTCGTAGCCGACAGCATCCGCAGAGTGAGGGACCGCTTCGAACAGGTTCTCATCGCTCGCAAAGATGTCAAGTTTGTTGTAGCCGAGAGATTACTCAAGAAAACCGGAGAGCAGCAGACCAAGATACGGGAGTACCTGACCCCGTTTGGAAAGTTTTACGGCCGCATGAACGAGCGCATGGATGAGTTTGTGCGCCTCTTCCCCGTGCACCCAGACTACATCGACATCTTCGAACGGGTCACCGCTGTGGAAAAGCGCGAGGTGCTAAAGACCTTGTCGCTATCCATGAAGAAGCTGCTCGTCCAGGACGTCCCAGGCGACCGGCCAGGAGTCATTGCATACGATGGCTATTGGATGACGTTGAAGGATAATGCGGCTTTTCGGGCAATACCGGAAATACGGGAAGTCATTGAATGCAGCTCTAAGCTCGAAGGGCTGGTAGAAAGCAACTACCCGAAAGCAAAAAATAAGGATTTCGCCAAAAGGATTATCCACGGGCTAAGCTTGCATAGACTAACTGTCGGAAGCATCGAGACCCCTTTAGGACTAAACGCCGAAGCGCTCAGAGACTCGTTATGTCTTTTTGATCCGATTGTTGCTGAACTCGGTGGTGATCCAGCTGACGACCTGAGAGGCGAGGTTGAATCGGCGATCCGTGTAATAAGCCAATCAGTGAACGGCCAGTTTATTTCTGCAACGGAATCGGATACCCAAGGGCGTTTGAGTGGTCAGTTCTACATCGATGTAAAGAAGACCGTAGATTACGATGCCCAAATCCGTAATCGCGCCGAGAGCCTCGAGCCCTCCGAGCTTGACCGTTACTATTACGAGGCCCTGAAACGGGTCATGGAGTGCACCGACCAGACCTACGTCACCGGCTACAAGATCTGGCAGTACGAGCTCGAATGGCTGGAGCGCAAGGCCGCACGCCAGGGATACCTGTTCTTCGGCGCGCCCAACGAGCGCTCCACCGCCGTGCCGCCGCGGGACTTCTACCTCTACTTCATCCAACCCTTCGAGCCACCCCACTTCAAGGACGAGCAGAAGTCTGACGAGCTATTTCTGCGTTTGACGAACCTGGACGAAGAATTTCGGACGGCGCTCAGCAGCTATGCTGCGGCCGTTGACCTGGCAGTTACGAGATCAAGTCAGGAACGAACACCTTATGACCAGAAATCATCGGGTTTCCTGCAAGATCTTGTACAATGGTTGCAAAAGAATATGGCCACCGCTTTTGAAGTCACCTACCAGGGACGCACCAAGTCGCTTACCGAATGGGCCAAGGGTAAATCGATCCGCGAACTTTCCGGTATCGGCTCCCATGAGCGCATCAATTTCCGCGACCTGGTAAACACCATCACCGGCATTTGCCTGGGGGCGCATTTCCAGGATCGGGCGCCCGAATACCCTTTCTTTTCGGTGCTCATCACCGGGACCAACCGGGACCAGGCCGCACAGGACGCCCTGCGCGCCATTGCCGGACAGAACCGCACCAAACAGGCAACAGCGGTTTTGGATGCCCTGGAGCTGCTCGACGGTGAACGGCTCGATCCCTACAAATCGAAATATGCCAAACATATCCTCGCCCTGCTAAAAAAGAAGGGCCACGGCCAGGTGGTCAATCGCTCTGAACTGATCCAGGACGATAAGGGCTTGGAATATCTGGACAAGGACCGGTATCGGCTGGAACCTGAATGGGTGATCGTGGTTCTGGCTGTACTGGTCTACTCCGGTGATCTGGTGCTGGCCATACCGGGGAAAAAGTTCGATGCCACCGGCCTTTTCCAACTGTCAGGGTGCAGCGTGGATGAATTGACCCAATTCAAGCACATTGAGCGACCCAAAGACTGGAACCTGCCTGCGCTGAAGGCGATGTTCGAACTGCTCGGTCTCACGCCTGGTATGGCCCAGTTGGTTACACAGGGCAAGGACGATCCGGTGCAACAGCTACAGAAGGCCATCTCCAATCTGGTGGAGAAGCTCGTGCTCCTGCAACAGAATCTACAAAACGGTTTGCTCTTCTGGGGCCGGAACCTGTTGACAGAGGAAGAGACGCAGAAACTCCGAACCCGCCTCGATGAAACCAAAGCTTTTCTGGAATCACTCCAAGCCTATACATCGACCGGCAAGCTCAAAAATTTCCGCTATGACACGCAGGAGGTGATTGCTTACCGGGACGGGTTCAATTCCCTGGCCGAGGTTGAATCCCTACAAGAACTGGTGGTGGACCTCAGTTCCACAGCATCGTTTCTATCTACCGCCGAGGCAGTCCTACCCCTGGAGGACGCCTGGGTGGCCAAGATGAAGACGGCCCGTGACGAGGTGCTCACTCAACTCGTCAATCCGGACAAACGCAGCGCGGCTACATTCCGCCAACAAACCCAGCGCAAACTGACTGACCTCAAAAAAACCTATGTTCAGGCTTATATGGCGTTGCATATTAAGGCGCGGCTGGGGGTAAATGAGGACAAGCGCAAGACCAAGCTAATGGCCGACGATCGGCTTAAGGTTTTGCAAAAGCTTTCCACTATTGAGCTGATGCCCCGCCAGCATCTGACCGATTTCCAGAATCGTCTCGGCGGTTTGAAAAGCTGCTTCGCTCTCACCGAGCAGGAACTAAACGCTTCGCCCGTTTGCCCGAACTGCAATTTTAAACCCGGCTCGGAGCCGCCTCTTGCACCTGCTGGATCAGTCCTGGATGGTCTGGACGAAGAGCTGGACAAAATGGTGGAAAACTGGACCCAGACGCTCCTGACTAACCTGGAGGACCCGACCACCAAGGGCAATCTGAACCTGCTAAAGTCCGAGCCGAAGAAATTGGTGAACGGCTTTATCAAGAAGCGGGCCCTGCCGGACAAGCTCGACCAGGACTTCATCCACGCTTTGGGCGAGGCGCTTTCCGGCCTCCAGAAGGTCTTGGTCAAGATCGCCGACCTGCGCGCGGCGCTGCTCTCCGGCGGTTCACCGGTGACACCGGCGGAGATAAAAAAACGATTCGAGGAATACCTGGATGAACTTACCAAGGGCAAGGAGCCCGGAAAAGTAAGAATTGTGCTGGAGTAAAAAATGAAATCGCTGAATTCCGAATACCTTCAAAAACAGCCGATTACTCATAACCTTTTGCAAACCATCCGCAGAATTGCGGAATATAAGGGCAAGCAGGATCTATACAAGGAACAATCACCGCAGATATTAGAAACGCTTAGGCAAGCTGCAATTATACAAAGTACGGAATCCTCCAACCGCTTGGAGGGGATCACCGCTCCTCTGGAGCGCATTAAGGACCTGGTTGCCAAGAAGACAACCCCTCAAAATCGTTCTGAGCAGGAAATTGCTGGTTATCGGGATATTCTTAATACGATCCATGCTAACCATGCTGACATCCCCTTCACCACCGGCGTCGTGTTGCAGTTCCATCGAGACCTTTATCAATTCCTTCCCGCTAATGGAGGCAAGTGGAAACCTGCTGACAACGAGATTACGGAAATCCAGCCTGATGGTACAAAGGCCGTCCGTTTTTATCCGGTTCCTGCTCACCAAACTCCAGACGCCATGGAGACACTTCACAGACAATTCGCTGAACTCCGGCAGGCGGGGGAAATCATCCGCTTCTTCTCATTCCAACCTATGTTCTTGATTTCCTTTGCATTCATCCTTTTCTGGATGGAAATGGCCGTATGGCCAGACTCCTGACGCTTCTTTTGCTTTACAAGGCCGGTTATGAATTGGGCCGCTATATCAGCCTGGAGCAGATGATCGAGCAAACGAAAGAGGGATATTATGACACTCTGTACACTTCTTCCCAGGGATGGCACGAGATCCAGCATAACATTTTGCCCTGGTGGGAATACTTTCTGGGCGTCATGTTGTTCGGATCATATCAGGAGTTTGAACGACGTGTAGGGCTGATTTCGACGGGGCGGGGAACAAAAACGGTGATGGTATTGGATGCTATAAGGCATTTCAGGGGTGATTTTACGATACGCGAACTTCAGGAGAGTTGCCCTCATGTTGGAATCGACCTGATTCGAAGGATTCTAAGAGAACAAAAGACTATTGGAAAGCTTGAGTGTTTAGGCCGAGGACCCAATGCTAAATGGAGAAATAGGTAACATACCTAATTAATAGGTATTGAACGCTTTTAAATACCCATATAACAGCTAATACTCTGGAAGTATGTCATTTTTATTATATGTACCGTAATATAAAATATGGTCATGATCGCATTAACATGATCAAGTCGAATGCCATGATCATATTTACGGTCATTTGACTAACTAATTGTTCAACATCGGATCTGACCGGAAAAGTTATCATGTTCCCGTTAATGGGAATGAGAACCACGAATGAACACGAATAGACACGAATTCTTACGGCCTTTTATTCGTGTTCATTGGTGTTCATTCGCGGTTCAAAACGGGATTGCAATATGAGCGGCAAACAGAAACAATTGTTCAAAACAAAAATTGTCCCCGCTAAACCAGGTTCCGGAAAACTCTTTGAAGAGGAATTTGTGGTGGATAAAAGGCCAGTGGAATGTCTCGGCATGACTTTCGAAAACGACGAGAAGCGTCGGGAATATTTCCTGGAGAAACTACGCGAGAAACTCAAGGACTCTGAGTTCCGCAAGATCGAGGGGTTCCCCATTGGCGAGGACGAAGACATCCTGGCGCTGTCTGATCCGCCGTACTACACGGCCTTGCCCAAACCCGTTTATCGAGGATTTCATCAAGCACTACGGAAAGCCGTATGACCCGGCCACTGACGACTACCGACGTGAGCCCTTTGCGGCGGATGTAAGCGAGGGAAAGAACGACCCGATCTACAACGCCCACTCCTACCATACCAAGGTGCCACACAAGGCCATCATGCGATACATCCTGCACTACACCGAGCCGGGGGATGTCGTCTTCGATGGGTTCTGTGGGACAGGGATGACCGGTGTTGCTGCTCAGATTTGCGGAGACAATGCCACGGTTGAGTCGCTCGGCTACCGCGTGGACAAGGACGGAACGATTTATCAGCAGGAGACAGACGAGAATGGAAAAGCGGTTTGGGCACCCTTCTCGAAACTCGGGGGGCGTCGAGCGGTACTGAATGACCTTTCTCCTGCGGCTACGTTCATTGCCTATAACTACAACACGCCAGTGGATTTCCGTGAGTTTGAGCGGGAAGCTAAACGCATCCTAAAAGAAGTGGAAGGCGAATGCGGTTGGATGTACCGGACGTTGCACTCGGACGGTAAAACAGAATGCAAGATACACTACGCGGTATGGTCAGATGTTTTTGTTTGTCCAAATTGCACCGGTGAGGTTGTTTTTTGGGATGTTGCAGTTGACCAGGACAAAGGAATAGTGCGCTCAGAGTTTAGCTGCCCGAGCTGCAACACTTTATTGACCAAGAGATCGCTTGACCGCGCATTCATTACATTTCATGACTTTGCCTTGGGAGTGCCAGTAAGACAAGCCAAGCAAGTTCCTGTCCTTTACAACTACACCTATGAGAGACGAACCTACACAAAGGTTCCAGGGGATTGGGACCGTAAGTTATTAGAGAAAATTAATGCCTTTGATTCTGATGGTTGGTTCCCTGCCGTTCGCATGCCTGAGGGTGATGAATCGCGTCGAAATGATGCTGCTGGGATTACGCACACGCATCACTTCTATACAAAACGCAATAGACTAACTCTGGCTCGGTTCTTCTCTAAGTGTTCGTCTTCCTTATGTAAATGGTTGGTTACTGGCGTCATGCAACGTGCTTCTAAACAGCACCAGATTGCTATTTCGAGAATTGGAGGACCAAAAGCAGGAGAAGGCGGAGCTACGGCAGGGCACAGACGAGGGACACTCTATATTCCTTCTAATCAAGTTGAGTTCAATCCCTTTTCGTTGATTTCTGAAAGGCTTAAGATAGCCTTGAAGACCGCCAATAGACCATGGGCTAATAATAACAATCTGATATTAGAAACAGCCTCTGCAACACAAACACGCATTGGTGAAAATGAGATCGACTACATTTTCACTGATCCTCCATTTGGCGGTAACATTATGTATTCGGAGCTCAACTTCATTTGGGAGTCGGCCCTGAGAATCAATACAAACTCAAACCAAGAGGCCATAACAAATAAGACACAGCAGAAGGCTCTTTTGGACTATCAAGGTCTTATGTTCCGATGTTTTGCTGAGTATTTCCGAGTTTTAAGGCCAGGTCGGTGGATGACCGTAGAATTTCATAATTCGCAGAATTCAGTTTGGTCATCTATCCAGGAAGCTCTTCAAAGGGCTGGTTTCGTCATCGCCGACGTCCGCGTATTGGACAAGAAGATCAAGACCCACACTCAGAGAACAGCTGGAGGCTCAGTCAACAAAGATTTGGCGATTACAGCCTACAAACCCAACGGCGGCCTTGAGAACCGCTTCAAACTGACCGCGGGAACCGAAGACGGCGTCTGGGATTTTGTCCGTACACACCTGAAGCAACTCCCGCTTTTCGTTTCAAAAAACGGCCAGGCCGAAGTCATCGCCGAGCGCCAAAACTACCTGCTTTTTGACCGCATGGTCGCCTTCCACGTCCAGCGCGGCGTAACGGTTCCATTGTCCGCGGCGGAATTCTACGCCGGACTGGAACAACGCTTTCCTCCGCGTGATGGTATGTATTTCCTGACAGACCAGGCGGCGGAGTACGACAAGAAGCGCATGACCGTCAAGGAGGTGCTCCAGCTTCAGCTTTTCGTCTCCGACGAGGCATCGGCCATCCAATGGCTGAAGCAGCAACTCACCAAGAAACCACAGACTTTCCAGGACATCCATCCGCAATTCCTAAAGGAGATCGGTGGCTGGCAGAAACACGAAAAACCCTTGGAACTATCTGAGCTATTAAAAGAAAATCTTTTACCCTACGATGGAAAGGGTGAGGTGCCCAGTCAGATCCACAGCTACCTCTCTTCTAATTTCAAGGAGTTGCGCAACTTAGCCAAGGACGATCCAACACTCAGGGCTAAAGGCAAGGACCGCTGGTACGTCCCCGACCCGAACAAAGCCAGCGACTTGGAGAAGCTGCGCGAGCGGGCACTGATGCGCGAGTTCGAGGAGTACCGCGAATCAAAACAGAAACGGCTGAAGGTGTTCCGCTTGGAGGCGGTTCGCTCTGGTTTCAAGAAGGCATGGCAGGAGCGCGACTACGCTACCATCATCACTGTGGCCCGCAAGATACCCGATAACGTCCTACAGGAGGACCCCAAGCTGCTCATGTGGTATGATCAGGCGTTAACAAGAACAGGAGAAGAGTAATGCACATGAAAAATGAGCATTTTCCCGGACTGTTTCAAGCCGCCGACAGTGCTTCACTGTCATCACAGAAAATTTATATTCTGCTTCAGCGCATTTATCTAGGATCTCTGATATTGGGTAGTATTGTCGGTGCATCTACACCCATTGCCACTGGGTCTCTGAGTAAATATCTGTATACTGCGATTGCCGTAGTTCTATCCCTTGGCCTGCTGGTCTTATGGATCACTCGCGCTCGGCGTGATGACAAAGTTTGGTTCGATTGTCGCGCTATAGCTGAATCTGTGAAGACCGTCACATGGCGCTACATGATGAATGTGACGCCGGTGCAAAACGATGAATCCCCTAACAAGGTCTTTATCGATGAACTACGAGAAATCAGAGCAGCAAGGTCAGACTGCGATAGGCCTATTGTAGGTCTCGCTGATGGGAATGCCGCTGCGATCAGTGAGTTCATGCAGCAGGTAAGATCTCGCTCCTTTAATGAACGAAAACAAATCTACTTAAAACACAGGCTAATGGACGAGAAATCGTGGTACTCCAAGAAGGCACGTATAAATGCGCGTAGTGGATCATGGTGGTTTTGGGTGACAGTGGCTCTACAAGCGATTGTTGTGACTATAGCAATTGTCCAGGCGAGCGCGGGATCATTCAAGATCAACTTCGTTCCAGTAATCACTACATTAGCCGCTGTTGTAGCTGCTTGGAGTCAGATGAAGCGGTACGACGAACTTTCTAAGACATATTCACTGGCGGCACAGGAGCTTGGCGAATTGGAGGCGATTGCCAACAGCCTTACGCAAGAGAACGATTTTCCTCAATTTGTGGAGCAGGTTGAGGAAACAATCTCTAGAGAACATACCATGTGGTGCGCTCGCCGGGATGTTTCACTACAGAAGCTTATAACGACAAATAACCGATAGGAGGAGCCAATGAAGGCAAAAAGGCAATATGATTTTCCTGTCGCGGAAACTACACTATCGCTTCCTTGCTTTTTCCCGTCCGTTTCAAGTGTTAAAACGAATTTGGTGCCGGTCGACTACATCGAACTACTATATGCGGCTGCACATCCGCTTTTTCTTGTGTCCGCTTTCGATATTGCCAATTCCAGCCCAGAACATAGGGACCGTATAAAAAATGCGCTTAGTAGAAGCAAGGAACAAGGCTCAGTGATCCTCATGGACAGTGGTAACTACGAAGGTTTTTGGAAAGGAGACCCTTACTGGGCTGTAAATAACTATCATACAATATGCGGTACCTACGAGAACAACCTTTGTTTTTGCTACGACAATCAAGGACCACCAGAAATTGCCGAGGCAATTGCAAAAGATGTTGAGAGAAGTGTGCTTCGCGATCAGGAGCACGCTATGGGGACGGTTGTCCCAATCGTCCATGGCGCGAAAAAGGACCTGCCGGCTGCTGTAAAGATGGTGGGTGAGCGCCTGTGCCCCGTTCTGATAGCGGTCCCCGAGCGTGCGCTTGGAGAGGGGATTGTCGAGCGTACACGTTCAGTACAACGGATTCGCAGGGCGCTTGACGAAATCGCCTTCTACTGCCCTCTTCATCTTCTGGGTACAGGAAATCCCATTTCCATCGCTGCCTATGCGATGGCTGGAGCCGATAGTTTTGATGGCTTGGAGTGGTGCCAAACCGTTGTGGATCATGAGACTGGAATGCTACTTCATTTCCAACAGTGGGATTTTGTCAAGAGCCAAACCCAATGGGGCGGTAATGCTGTGCTACCATTTATCCAGTCGGTACTGATGCACAATCTGCAATTCTACAATCAGTTTATGCAAGATCTCCGAAATGCCTTAATGGATGACATGCCTCAAAGGATCTTCGAAAGATACGCATGGGAAAACCGATTCAAAATGATTATCGACGCCCTCAGGGAAGGTGGGTGACTATGTCTCCAATCTGTCTACCTGTATCAAGAATAGCAAATGCAGTTCAACAGGTATATCATGCGATCAAGGAAAAGGATCCGATTAATCTCCCATGGGCGGCTGTAAACGAAGACAATCTGTGGCGTGAACTAGTAGCATGTATCTTGGGTAGTCGGGTACGGTATGAGATCACCCAGGCCGCTGTCGCGCGAATGGACAAAGCGAACCTATTCTCTGCGATCCATCGCTCTACGCAATACGCTAAGTATGAGCAAGACATATTCAATGTTCTCTCCGTGGGTAAAAAAACGTTTAAGTCCGGCTATGGTCGGGGTTGTTATCCGTTCGCGAAACTTCGCGCAAACCAAATCAGTCAGGCTGCTAAAAAATTATATTCTGACAATGGCTCGATCCACGGACTACTATACGATATGCAAGGTCCACAAATGGCACGCCGCCATCTGGCGGCAGAGGTCCCAGGGTTGGGTCCCAAACAGGCAAGCCTGTTTCTTCGCAATATTGGATATGCAGAAGATATCGCTGTACTAGACGTTCATGTCTTGACGTACATGAACTGGATTGGACTTACTCCAGTTCCAATTAAATCGGTCCCGACTATACGGCGATATGAGACACTTGAGCGCATTCTTATAGAATATTCCAGCATAAATGGATTCCAAGCGGAGAACTTCGATATCGCAGTGTGGGTCGTAGTTCGAACGGCCAAAAAGGAGTGTCAAACATGGCGTTAGTGACTCTCGTTTCCGGTGGTCTTGATTCGACCCTCATGAGTATTCTGGCACAAGAGGAAGGCATAGTGCTCCACCCCCTCTTTGTGGACTACGGTCAGCTGGTTGCCTCCAAAGAATTGGCCACATGCCAGGCGCTGCATGACAGATATTGCTTGCCTAAAATAACGACTATGAATATCTCAGGGTTTGGTAAAATTGTAAAGAGTGGAATTACCAACAGTTCATTCCGGATAAATGAAGATGCGTTTCTTCCTGGACGGAATCTCTTACTCATTTTATGCGGTTCAGCGCACGCATACAGAGTTCACGCAGATGGTGTAGCGATAGGATTGCTTGATCCGAAGGAGCACCTTTTCCCGGATCAGACGAGCGAATTCCTCAGCCAGTGCGAAGCTATGATCAAGACAGCAATTGGTACAGGTATATCCATAGTAGCACCTTTGTTAGGTTTTACGAAAAAGGATGTCCTTAGGATCGCAACTGAACGCGGATTAAAGGATACATATTCATGCCATGCAGGTGGCGATGAACCATGCGGCAAGTGTGTAGCGTGCTTAGAAATCTTGAACGCAAAAGAAAGGAGCTAAAAATGGGTGGTGGTGGCGGCGGTCGCGGATTAACCCCTGACGAACTTCGGGAGCTTGAGCAGACCGCTAAGGAGTCGCTGAGAGCTAGTGCGGGGACAGGCAAATGCAACGTATTTATCAGCTTTGCTGCCGAGGATCTACGAGATGTAAATCTGTTGCGAGGGCAAGCCAAGAATGATAACTCGGACATTGAGTTCAATGACTGGTCTCTCAGGAAGCCCTTTGACAGCAAAGATGCTGACTATATTCGGCGCGGGATTCGAGAACGGATACGGCAGTGTTCCGTCACAGTTGTATATGTGTCAGATAACACAGCAGACAGCAAGTGGGTAAATTGGGAAATCAGGGAGAGTATTGCTCTGGGTAAGGGCGTTGTTGCGATGTATAAGGGCGACAAGGCACCTACCCGCCTACCTAAGGCGGTGACAGATAACAAAGTAACTGTCGTTCCTTGGAATCAAAATGAATTGGCCAAAGCTATCCAGAAACAATCTAAGAATCGATAATAGATGTGAAGATAGTGGCAGAAGGATATAGCAATGATCATTCAATAGAGCATCGCATTGGTACTTGGGTTTGGAGTCAAAACCACAATCAGCTCTGTCAGGTCATCGAAGCCCAGACGCTTTGGGGCGAGACGACCTGCCGGGTGTTGCTGCCAGGCCGCGATTCGGTGGTCCGCGTGCCTACATCCAGACTCGCGCCATTGGGAGATTCCGGGACCGTCACCGCTGACGGCATCGCCTATGTCGCCGCCGCCGCACGGGTGGCCGATGCCCTGACCCAGGATATGCTTCTCGCACCCATTGAATCATCTGTAATACCGCAGCCCCACCAAATCCGGGCCCTGTCCCGCGCCATTGCAGGTGACCGTGTGTATCGTTATCCGCGTGGAAGGAGGTGCCTATGAGTAGCTGGCGCGACCAGATTCTAAAGGAGTTCACTCCAAAGGTGGCGCGTCTGACACTGGTTGCCGATCCCGACGGGCTTCTCCTGGAGGAAGGGATTCTTGAAGGGATACGCGAGCGGGGATTTGAACTGATCCCATTCGAGGATCACGTTGCCTTCCGCTATGCCTATGAAACCAAATTCCGCTCCCGCTGGGACAAGGGAGAGCAGACGGATCTGGTTGTCGCACTTCGCTCAGGAGCCAACGATCTTGGTTTCTTGCCGTACGATCTGCTCCAAGCTGGTCGCCGGTTATCTTTCAACCTTGGAGAGATATTCCCAAACTTGAGCTATCCGGTGATAGCCGCCTTGAACCGCGGAGATCTTGAGGCGCTTTTTGATGCTCAAAAAAGATATGCACCCGGTGTCTTGGGCGACAATGCGACCAAAGAGTTCGTTCTTCGGCACGTATTCGAGATCGCGCCCGAACTGATCAGAAAGCCGTCTGATCTGCTTCGCGTGCTACTGCGTCGCCATTACCGTGAACAGCGCATCCCGACGATTCTGGATGAACGTTTCATTCAGGTCCTTCGCCAGAACGACGGCTTTGAAGGCTGGCCCCTCGATTCCATTATCCCGGACCGAGAAGCGTTTTTCGCCTTCCTCCAGGAACGCTGGACCATTTTTCTCGACCGGTCGGCAAAAAAAGATGGTTTAGAGATCAGCGATAACAAGGAAGCCTATGGACTTGAATTTTCGGGCCCCTCGGACTTACCTTTCGACCACGATGATATCCGTGTCTACATCGACAATCTGTTCCTCGAAGGGCTGCTTCAAGCCGTTTCCCATGAGCGAGCCGATTCTCTGTCCAAAACCTGGTTCGCCATTGGCATCCGCACCGACGAACAGGTGGATCGGACGCGTCGTGTGGATGGGCTGCTTGACACCATAGCATCCGCAATCCCGACAGAGGATAGGCGGCACGACGACTGGTTCCATTTCGCCAAGACATGGGCTGAGCTTCTGGCGCTTGCTTTGGAACCAGATGCTGGGTTGCCCGAACCGGCCCATCAGAGGATCCAATTCCTACAAACCAAAATTGACGCCGCGTTTGCGGGTTGGCTGATAAAGCGTTACGCGGGGTTGATCAATCTGCCGCCGGTACCGCCGGTCATGCTCCACCATATCCCTCGTTTTCTCGCCCGATACATCGGTAATGCCAAGGGAAACAGGGTCGCATTCATTTTGGTGGATGGGCTTTCGCTCGATCAGTGGATCGTCATCCGCAAGGCGCTTACTAAACAACACCAAAGATACCGGTTCCGCGAAAACGCGATCTTTGCCTGGATACCGACAATCACATCCGTCTCACGCCAAGCCGCCTTTGCCGGCAGACCGCCTATTTACTATCCTAACAGCATCCATACTACAAATAAGGAATCCGCCCTATGGACGCAATTCTGGGCAGACCAGGGCCTGGCACAACATGAAATCATATATGCTAAGGGATTAGGCGACGGCTCCCTTAACAACGTGGAAGAGCTGATTACAAACCCAAAGATACGAATTGCCGGTCTTATTATAGACAAGGTGGATAAGATCATGCACGGCATGGAGCTCGGTGCTGCGGGAATGCATAATCAGATTCGACAATGGGCTTTACAGCCGTTCATGACGAATCTCATAGACCTGCTTTTAAACAACGGGTACCGTATCTACTTGACATCGGACCACGGAAATGTGGAGGCTGTCGGATGTGGCCGTCCTGCTGAAGGAGCAGTTGCGGATTTACGAGGTGAGCGCGTCCGGATTTATTCTGATTCTATCCTTCGTGGTCAAATCAAGGATCGCTTTCCAGATGCTCTGGAATGGCCCACGGTCGGCCTGCCGGAAAACTATCTGCCATTGCTTGCACCGGGCCGATCGGCATTTGTTCGTGAAACAGAACGCCTTGTCGGACACGGCGGTATTTCCCTGGAAGAGGTCGTCGTCCCTCTCGTTCAAATCGAAAAGGGGGGCGCATGAACGGACGGGCAAGCCAAATCGGGTTCAGCCAACGCATCCGCCTTGAATGGCTTGAACAGACAGCCAATTTGGTATTGGCTGGAAACGATAAAGCCGCAGTCAACGATTCTCTTCAGGAACTGCTGAAGGATAAGGTCTCCATCGGCGGTCAAGGCATTCGGGGCAATCGGGAGAAAGTCATCACCATACTGATGAAGACATGGCTTATCGTTCCCCGCGGCTTGGAAGCTTTGCGCAACGAAGGCTTGCAGATACATCAGGGACTGCCTCAAAAAGAACGCATTGCCGTTCACTGGGGCATGGCATTAGCCGCTTATCCCTTCTGGAGTGCGGTCGCAGCGCACACCGGCCGTCTGCTGCGGCTGCAGGGAACGGCTGCGGCAGCCCATATTCAGCGTAGGGTTAAAGAACAATACGGAGAGCGCGAAACTGCTTCTCGAGCTGCCCGGCGTGTGCTCCGATCATTCATCGACTGGAACGTTCTGAAAGAAACTGATGAAAAAGGCGTATACGCACAAGGTAATCGCTATTCGATTCAAGATCCCATGCTCATTGCCTGGCTGATGGAGGCATCTTTGCACGCCCGCGCAAAAGGTTCCGCTGCCATCAAAGACTTACTCAATGGCCCAAGTATATTTCCTTTTCGACTGGAGCACGTCTCTGCAGAGCACTTGGTATCCTTATCGTCTCGCCTGGACCTCCTGCGGCACGGTTTAGATCAGGATTTGGTGATGCTGAAGACAAAGAGACCGACAAGTGAACGGAAAGATAAAGGAGTTTGAGGGTGCTCCATGGTCAAACGCAAAATCATAAGACGCCGTAAAATTCCAAAAGTGACTTGCTCTGGTATTCTCGGAGATCACCCTACTGACTGCCATCCTTTGGGTGTTTTACTCACTGCGTCAGACGGATCGACCGAAAGTGGGGTTCCTCACAGGACACTTTCAGAATGCACTGGCCAAAGAAAAGCCATCGTTGAATGTGTCCGCGAAATGCTGGTTCGACATCATGTGAGTCCGGAAGCTTTGGAACGGGACAGACAAAGACGTGAGGCAATGCAACGCTTGGGATTTGAAGATGATCAGTCTCGTATGAAGCGTTTTCCAACGAATCCATCAACACAAAAAGGTAATCTCGCGGAAGTCGTGCTGGCAGAATATATTGCTGCTGCAAATGAGGTTTCTTTGCCTGTCTATCGGTTTAGGTACAATCCAAATGTTGAACAGGCAATGAAAGGTGACGATGTCCTCGCTTTTGATTTGGACTCCGATCCTGTACGGGTGGTTGTCGGGGAATCGAAATTCCGGACAATATCTTCAAAAGCTGCTGTGATTGATATTGTTGAGGGTCTGGTTCGTTCATATAAGGGCGGTATCCCAGCATCATTGCAGTTTGTAGCGGATCGATTATTTGAGACGGGCAAAGCTGATCTTGGCGAACGAATTCTTGAATGCGCAACCTTGTTCGCACTGGAAAAGCTACAGCTTGAATATGTTGGGCTGTTGATGAGTGATACCCGCACTGCGAACAGAATGAATCAGCACACGGTTAATTCCCTTCATCGACTTGCGGTAATTTCATTTGGCTTGGATTCGCCGGACTCAATTGTTGATCCCTGTTTTAAAGGCTTGGAGGAATGCAAATGACGATTCCTCTTGAGCAAGCACAAAGAGTAGTCACATCTTTACAGGCCGGACGGATTCAAAATCTGTTTGCACAATCCCATGCAAAGCATGTTTTACATGAGGTTAATGAATCGCCGGACAATTTTCCTGCTTTTGACAAGCAGCTTGAAGACAAGGTCACCTTTACAGCCTATGCTCTCCTCGCTGCAAGTTGCAGCCTGTTGGAGCAAAAGACTGTTGAAGAAGGTGCATCTGGCCTTGAGATGGCAGCGGTCCTTTTGCAAAACGTTCATGGGCCATTTGTGGAAGAGTCCCGCGAGAGTAGTTTTCATGCATTGGTCTCTTCAATGGCATTTTATGCTGCCGGACATTATTCCCGAGCTTTTGTTGCGATTCGCCAAGTGGAGAGCACTACAAAGGAAGCTGGTGTAATTGCAGCGTTCATTCGGAAAGATTTCAAAAGTTTGATTCAACGTCTTAACGGAATTTTGCTCCAGGATATACCGGAGTTCGAGGATCAAACCAACCTTGATCAATGGGCAATTACGATAGCAATCGCACGTTCTTTAGCCTACACTTTAGAATTCATAATGACGGGGGTTGAGGATATTCGAAGTGAAATTGGCCGAACACTCGAAGATGCATTAGTGATTGCGATGGCTGGATTATCGCCATCTCACTGGTGGATTGTCCGATTATTGAAGTTGATGTTACAAAAACTTAGTGATGCATCTTTATGGAAAACCCTTCCGCCATTTTTTGATCCAGAAGCGAATTTCCCTCTGGATCGATACGTACGTTTGCTGGCTTTCTCGAAAACACCCGTCATCGAGTTATGGGCATCACAACGTGCTGCCCTGTCACTTGCGTTAAACCCGACAAATCGAGGTGGAGTTGTCAACTTGAGAACCAGTGCAGGGAAGACTATGGTGGCAGAGTTGGCCATACTTCAAACGCTTTGTAATGATCCAGCTGCCAAGATCATCTATCTCGCACCCTTCAGGTCTCTTGCATTTGAGGTGGAAAGGACCCTGTCCGCGTCTTTTTCATGGCTCGGGTTCCAGGTATCTCATTTGTATGGTGGTTCGCGTGTAAGTTCCATTGATACTGAGCTGGTCTCTGAATCGTCCATCACAATAGCGACACCTGAAAAAGCGAGAGCCCTGTTTAGGGCCATTCCCGATATTTTCGAGAACGTCAAGCTCATCGTAATAGACGAGGGCCACTTGATTGGTCCATCAGAGAGGTATGTAAGAAACGAACTATTCATCGACCACCTTCGTGCATTTGCTCAATATACGGGAGCAAGGATGCTTCTCTTGTCTGCAGTGCTGCCTAATACTCAGGAACTTGCTGAATGGGTAGCTGGAGATCCAGATGCTGTGGCTATTTCACCATGGAAGCCTTCTGTTGAGCGGTTCGGTCTCTTGAGATGGAACGGAAAACGAGTTCGCATTGATTGGTTAGGTGAGGTTGAATCCTTTAATCCATCATTTGTAGAAGCGAAACCGGTTAGCAAGAGAAAAAACAGTCGAGTTTTCCCAGCAAACAAGACTGGTGCTGTTGCCGCGACCGCCGTCCGCTTGAGCAATCTCGGTCCTGTTATGATATTTGCCGGCCAGGCACAATGGGTTCCTTCAATGGCAAATTCTGTATTGCAGGCATTGGGAAATGATCCAGCAGAGCACCAATGGCCCGAGCATGAATGGAAGGTCTTTGAGGCTGTCTGCATGGAGGAGCTGAAACCAAACGCAGTTGAATTGGAGGCTGCGAGAGTAGGTGTTGTTTGCCATAGTAATCGTTTGACTACTCAGGTTCGCTTAGCGCTGGAAGTCTTGATGAGATCACATCCTCCCAAAATAATTATCGCCACAACTACGTTGGGCCAAGGCGTCAACGTCGGAATTTCCTCAGTTATTATCTCTACTCCATATATCGGACAAAACATGACCATCGATAAACGAGACTTTTGGAATATTTGCGGCAGGGCTGGTCGTGCATTCGTTGATGGTGAAGGTAAAATTCTATATGCAATAGACGACACCAGAAGCCGCAGGCAAATTAGAAACGACGAAACGCTCGCACGCACTTATTTCGATACCAGTAAAATGGATCGTGTCGAAAGCGGATTGCTGTATATAATAAACTTTTTGCGGCGTATTGCAGATAGGGCTGGAGTGCCTTTTGATGTTTTGATAGAGCTATCCGCAAATAACGATTTTAAAAAAGTCGGTGACGAAGAGGAACGTTTTGAAGCAATTCTAGATTTAATCGACGATGGACTCTTGGCATTACACGAGGATGCGTCGATAAATCAATCGGATGATGAATCAGTCGAGTGGGTTGATCGAGCATTCCGAGAATCGTTAGCCGCGATCCAGGCTTCTGCTGGTCTTGAAAAGTCGAACAAAGATGATGTCATATCGTTTCTTCAGGCAAGAGCTAAATCAACATTGAAAAGAGTTACAGATAAATCTACTCGAAAGGCCGTTGTAGCTTCTGGCCTGCGAGCGTGGCAATAACGGCACACAGAGATCTGGCCATCTTCAGGACGTTGATTGATGAATATATGGGATCAGAGAGGTTACTCTCTCATCTGAATTCCATTGTTCAGAATATTGAGGCATGGGCCAGAGAAAATGCATATTCGGTTACTGGAGAAATGCCAGAGGAATCAAAGCTTGATAATCTGCGTGAGAACTGGTTAAGCGGGGCTGGGCTAAATGTGCTTATTGAGCAGGATTCTGATGCCGCTTCAATCTGCAAAGATCTTTATGGCTATCAATTGCCCTGGGTCATTCATGCGATATCACAAAAACTCAATAAAGCGGTGGAAGAAAAGCGCATCAAGACTATGGCGGTTATTGCTCTACTTGTGGAAATCGGTGTGCCGACAGAATTGGCTGCCAGGATTTTCCTTGCGGGTATTCGGTCACGAGTGGCAGCCACCGAACTTTCACGTCTGGATGCCCAATTTGGCGACAGCGTCTCTGCAATAAGTAACAACTTGCTTGATCCAGACTTCATGGATACATTGATACCGCAGGTGTCCACGCCGACCGCGGAATGGCTTAAACTTATTTTGGCCGATGAATCTCGTAGAAAAATCGTTGTGCCAAACGTCACTTCATCCAAGCTCAAGCGACCTCTTGATTTGCACAAGCTGTATGCCCGCAGCTTTGGAAAGAATGTCTTCCTCTGTTCGTTAGATGGTAGAAAGAAAATACGAGTAAAATCCTCTACACGAAGGCCTTTTGACCAAGTGGCCGATGATCCAAGGTTTGTATTCGAAAAATCAGGTGAGACTTGGCTATTGACAGCCAGAGATCCACGTTGTGAACGGGTGGGTCTCTCATGACCTTAGTAAAAAATAAATTAACACCTGGAATTGTAACACGAGCTCAAGGCTGTCTCCTCGGTCAACTTGCCGGGGATGCTTTGGGAAGCCTTTTACGAAAACGCCTCTAAGTTTCTAAAATTCATGATTGAAAATAGGTCGATACAGAAACTGATCGTTCCAGATATCAATTTAGACCCTCAGAGTATCAGCTGACCGAAAAACCTGAGATATGTCTGACCTAGTACAGGCTTATTCGCATCTCCAAAACTAACAACATAACTCCAACATAGTATTCGGGTAAATCTGCGGTTACTATAAATCAGATCATGTAAAAGCATTAAAAGTATGTGGTACTAAATAAACCCGATCGTTGTATAAACAACACATCAGATTATACGTTAAACGACTTGGACAAAGGCTTTGCGTTGATTGTAGTAACCATTATAAGATCTAACTGTTGGTGGCATCCAATGAAAATAAAATTTTTGCTGTGTTGTTTACCTTTCAGGAAAGCCGATGACACCCCATCTTCTTCGTTATCAAGGACTTGCAGTAAACGGCTACGGCTTCGTCCTTGATGCCTTGAATTGGGGTATCCTCGACTTTTGCAACGTTCGGGTAAATATTCGTTGATCAAATCCCCATCTGCAGATCTGAATTGAAATCGAGGAAATCAATATTTTGTATGAGTCCATTTTCCCGATCATTCACGCCGATACAGCACTATTTGGTCTGTTCCAAAACCTTGCCCCGGGTGCTGATGACGATTTCATTCATGGGTATCTTCTGTCCGGATGCTTCCAATCCCTTTTTTACAATTCCGGGAAGGCCGGCGCAGCACGGCACCTCCATAACCACCGTAGTAATGCTCTTGATTCCCGCAGTCTGGAATATCTCTGTAAATTTTGCCACGTATTCCTGAACATCATCGAATTTAGGACATCCCATCATCACGACTTTTCCTTTAATAAGATCCCTGTGAAGGGTTGAAAAAGCCACTGCAACACAATCTGCCAGCACCAAAAGATCCGCTTCTTTAAGAAACGGAGCCTTGGCAGGGATGAGCCGTATCTGAATCGGCCAGTGAGAAAGGGCCGATTCGCTCTCGGGTCCCATAGCGGCAGGTATGTCGGCCGTCCGACCGGATTCAGCAGGAACAAACGTCTGGATAGTGGTTGACGGACATCCGCAAGGCATAACAGTTTCTTCTTTGGGCCCTTGTTTTTCTTTTTCCGCCAGGTGTTTTTCAACAGATTCTTCATCAAACTCCTCAGTTTCCCGTTCAACAATTTTTAGCGCACCTGTGGGACACTCTCCCATGCAGGCTCCGAGCCCGTCACAGAGGTTATCCGCTACAATCCGTGCCTTGCCGTCAACAATTTCAAGAGCACCCTCGGCGCAGGAGGGTACACACTGCCCGCATCCATCACAAAGTTCGTCATCTATTTCTATTATTTTACGCAATACTTTCATGATTAATCCTTTTGTTTCATTGGTTATGCAGATCCGCCTGTTCTATTTAATTTAACAACATCTTCTTTGCTTCTTCGCGGCCGCTTTCGGTCAAAAAAGACTTTTCGATGATCCTGGTCAGCCTGTCATCATCTATGGGACTTTCTTTATGTTTCTCCTCAAGGTTAGCAATTAGATCCGCATCATACACCACCTTAAAATTAAGCGTTTCTTCAGGTCGGGGATGATGGTGATGACCGATAATATCGCACACCTCTTCTATCAGCTTGTCATTGGCGCCAAGGTTTTCCATAATGGATTTTGCAATGGGCGGCCCTTCCTGTTCCTGGTATTTTGCAGCGGTGCTGTTATACTTTTTTTCCGCTTCAGGGATACCGATATCATGCAAATAAGCGGCGGCCAGTATCACCGCCAGGTTGCCCCGCTCATTTTTTCCGATCCGTTCGGCATAACGAGCTACCCGGGTTGCATGGCCGATGCGCTTAAAATCCCGTTTAAAATACCGTTTCATTTCTATGGCAATGCGATCTTTTAAGAGATCTTCCTTTTGGGCCAAAAGTTCCGGCGGCAGAGTTCCAATGCACTCTTCGGCGAACTGGCAGTATGCCGCACAGCCGAAATCCATTTCTGGATTTGCGAACTTGTGACCGCATTTATCACATTTTCGGGTTGTATCGTCTTTGAAGAACTCAACATTATGGCCGCATTTCGGGCATTTTGCTTTAAAAATAGCTCCTGGTTTCCAGTATCTGCTGTCCTGTCCCGGGCATTTCATGTTTTTTCTCCTTTTATTTAGATCTTGTTTGACAGGATCTAAAGGATTCACAAGATTTAGGTATTATATCCTGATCATCCTGAAATCCTGTCTATATAATAAAGCAGGTTTTCGGAATTTTAAAGTTTTTCCTGATTTTTAAGATAGTTTATACGATAAACACATGCACTGCCTTGACTTATGTCAAAAATAGGTGATAATTTTAAAAAAAGAGGGAAATTATGAAAAAAATTCTGGATATTATCTCACAGGCGCCGCTTTTCAACGGTCTTTCCCAAGAACAGTTGAGCCAAATCAGGCAAATAGCCATAGACAAGTTTTATGATAAGGGTAAAACGGTTTTTCTGGAAAGCGATGATTGTAACGGATTTTATATTGTTGTCGCCGGCAAAGTAAAAATCTATAAAGTTTCATTGGAAGGTAAAGAACATATTCTTCATATTTATGGGCCGGGCAATCCGTTTGGTGAAGTTCCGGTTTTTTCCGGTCGAAAATTTCCTGCAAACGCCGAAACCATTCTCAAAAGCCACCTTCTGTTTATCCCAAGGCCGGCTTTTGTTGACCTTATATCCGAACATCCCTCACTTGCCTTGAATATGCTTGCGGTTCTGTCCATGCGCTTGCGCCAGTTCACCGTCCAGATAGAAAATCTTTCCTTAAAAGAGGTTCCTGCCCGCCTTGCGTCCTATCTGGTCTATCTTGCCGATGAACAAGCAACCGGGGACTTTGTTTTTCTGACAATTTCAAAAGGGCAACTGGCCAGTCTTCTGGGAACCATTCCGGAAACCCTGTCGCGTATTTTGGCAAAAATGAGCAAACAAGATTTGATTCAAGTAGAAGGTCGGAATATAAAGCTTTTGAATCGAAACGGTTTAGAAGAACTTGCGCAGCACGGGAAATTACAGTAAAAATCAACCGATTTTTGCATGATACAGGCGAAGGCTGTTTGTTACCACCGAAATACTGCTCGAGGACATGGCGAAAGCGGCCAGAATGGGATGAAGCTGCCTTAAAAAGACGGGGAAAACGTCAAAGGGTTGAAGAATTCCCGCTGCAACCGGTATCAGCACGATATTATAGCAAAACGCCCAGAAAAGGTTCTGTTTTACCGTTTTCATGGTGGCGCTGCTAAGTCTAATTGCACGGGATACACCGGTTAAACTTCCGCTGGAAAGGATAATATCTCCGGCTTCAATGGCCACATCCGTACCGGTCCCGATTGCAAAACCCACGTCAGCCTGGGCAAGGGCCGGAGCATCATTTATCCCGTCCCCCACCATACCTATTTTCTCTCCTTTTTTCTGGAGATCTTTGATTTTGAATGACTTTTCTTCAGGACGGACCTCGGCAAAAATCTCATCAATGTTCACTTTCAAAGCAATGGCTTGAGCGGTTTTAAGATTGTCCCCTGTCAGCATAACCACCTTAAGATCCTGGTTATGGAGCTGCTGTATCGCGGCCTTTGATTCCGGTTTCAGGGTGTCGGACACTGCAATTAGGCCGGACAGTTCCTTTCCCTGTACCAGAACCATTACGGTTTTGCCCTGGGACTGGAGCAGGTCTATGTTATCTTTTGCTTTTTCAATATCGATTCCGATATCTCGAAACCATTTTGGTTTGCCCAGCTTTACAGAGTTTCCTTGTATCTTGGCCTCAACACCAAAACCTCCCCAAGCTTTGAAATTTTCAGGTTCCCAAAGATCAATACTTCTTTTTTGCGCTTCGTTCACAATCGCTTTGCCAATCGGGTGTTCTGATCCTTTCTCAACCGAAGCCGCAAGTTTCAAGAGCTGATCCTGGCTTGTAAAACCCGGATCAAAAGGAATAATGTCAACCACGGCAGGTTTACCCATTGTGATGGTGCCGGTTTTGTCCAGTACAATGGTATCGAGTTTTGTAGCCATCTCAAGGGCCTCACTTTTTTTAAACAGGATGCCTTTTTCTGCTCCTTTTCCGGTGCCGGCCATTATGGCCGTGGGTGTGGCCAGCCCTAAAGCACATGGACAGGCAACTACAAGCACAGCAACCAGCCGTATCATGGCTGGTACAAATTCACCGGTGATCCCCCACCACAATACAAAAGTAGCAAGGGCGATCGCAATAACAGCCGGAACAAAAATCGCCGCCACTCTGTCCGCAAGCGATTGTATGGGGGCCTTGCTCCCCTGAGCTTCCTGAACCAGACGGATGATCTGCGCAAGCACGGTTTCTTTTCCGATGGCCAGGGCATTGAATTTTAAGAGACCTTCACCATTAATTGTTCCACCGACCACCATATCTCCGGCATGCTTGTCCACCGGCAAAGATTCACCGGTCAGCATGGATTCGTCCAGAGAGGATTCCCCTTCTATGATAACCCCGTCCACGGGAATACGTTCCCCCGGTCTGACAATGATCGTATCGCCCTTTTGAACCCGTGTTATTTGAATCTCTTTTTCAACGCCATCTTGGATGATCGTGGCGGTCTTTGGGCGAAGACCCATGAGTTTGCGAATTGCGCCTCCGGTCTTTCCCTTTGTGCGGGATTCGAGCATCTTTCCGAGCTTAATCAGAGTAATAATAACTGCTGAGGTCTCAAAATAAACATGATCTCCCAGGGCAGGAAAAACAAGAACCGCCAGAGAATAAAAATATGCCACCGAGGACCCCATGGCCACCAGAACATCCATGTTTGCGCTTTTATTTTTCAGGCTTTTTACTCCGCCTTTATAGAAATCCCAACCGGTGTAAAACTGAACCGGCATGGCAAGGGCACAGAAGAACCAATTCACCCATGGCGCATGGCTCCACATACCCAAAAAGTTAAAATCACGTCCCATGCTGAGAATAAAGAGGGGAAGGGCAAGGATTGCACCAAGGACAAATTTTCGTGTCTGGTCCTTTATCTCCGCATTTCGTGCAGCCTGCTCTGCGTCTTGGCCTTCAACAACTTCATCCGCCAAAATTGCACCGTATCCGGCCCGTTGTATAACCGAAACAATATCATTAACAGAAGTAACACCGGGAATATATTCTGCTGTCAGTCGTTCCGTGGCAAAATTTACAGATGCAGTTACAACACCTGTTGTCTTTTTGTATAAGGCCCGCTCTATGTTCGCTGCACAATTGGCGCAGCTCATACCGGTTATGGGCAGTTCAATTTTTGTTGCAGCAACGGTAAAGCCCGAGCTGTGAATTTTATCGACCAGATCTTTAATGTTCAACGCTTTGGAATCATAACTTATGGCTGCCTGTTCAGACGCAAAATTAACACTGGCATCCGTAACGCCGTATAGAGCTTTAACACCCCGTTCAATATTCATAGCGCAGTTTGCACATGTCATACCGGTAATCGGCACGGTTATTTTTTGCTCGGGCATTATTGAAATTCCTATATATAGTGTCCATTTAGAACAGTATTACCCTAATTGATCGTAAAAAAATTGGAAAATTATTTTATCTGCAGAAAACCGCCATCCGTTAAAAACCAGGGCAAATTACTTGCCGCTCATCATGGCCTCGATATCCGCCTCTACGGTGTCGGTCGGTTTGATATCAAATTTTTCCAC
>Ga0209986_10001277_pt1 | contig 24274 bp, 11 predicted proteins | sample BlataG_FD_183168 | JGI IMG/M metagenome (GOLD analysis project Ga0209986, IMG submission 183168) | Deep subsurface microbial communities from Black Sea to uncover new lineages of life (NeLLi) - Black_00105 metaG (SPAdes) (version 2) | ecosystem: Environmental > Aquatic > Marine > Oceanic >... | reverse complement strand
ACTTATATAATCTATTCTAGAAAATTCAACTTTTTCCGGTCCAAATTTCCATTTGCTAAGTACTTTGTAGATTAAGTCGTAAGGTGGAGCTTCTCCAAAGTCAACCTCGCTACCATAATTAATATATTCACCAACACCTACACAAAGAAAACGATAGGTAGTCCCATTCTGGGTATGTTCCTCGTTTGCTGGGGTTGTGGGTGCACAGGAAGAGAATATTAAACTTAAAATTGCTATCAATATAATTATGATAAACAAAGTGTTTTTATTTATAAAAATATTTTTTAACATATTTAGTATTACTCCTTTAAAAAATAAAACCGTAATTAAAATATGGCCACATCCTATTTTTTCTATGGTTTAGCTTTCCCTTTTACGAGGTCTTTCTTTGGGACGTCTATCTATAGTAATCTATATCAATATCTAAAGCCTCAACCATCCGTTTAAGAAACTCCTCAGATTCTATAGGTTTTCTGCTAAAAATTACCGAATTGTTGACCTGGTACAGCTCCAATCCTTGCATTTTTACGAACCACAAACATTTTATTTTACCAAGTCAGCACCACTAAAATGGTGGATATTCCTCAAAGGAAAGTTCCTTTCTGTTCTTAAAGATGCTGAACATGTCATTGGCTATTTTTTTAATTCTATCCGACTCTTCCACATCCCGTACCCATTTTCCCGGGATTAATTCAACGCCGAGCAAGGTTCCCAAGATAGCCCCGGTGATTGACCCAGTAGAATCACTATCTCCTGAATGATTGACAGCAGCCAAGGTTGCTCTTTCAAAGTTATCAGAAAACTTTAGAGAACAGTAGAGGGAAATAGCCAATGCTTCCTCTCCTACCCATCCCTCTCCGATGGTTTGAATCGATTCTTCGATCGACTTTTGACTGCCAGATAGTTTTTGCACAAGTTCAATTTTTTCAAGTGTCTCGCTATATCCATCATATTTGGTAAGCTGCCCAATGCACAGATCTATTGCTTCTGCCAGAGTTTTACCTTCAATAATATAGGATATCATTCCAGAGAGAAATCCTGCCGTTAAATATCCGGAAGGATGCCCATGGGTTATGGCTGCATATTCTGCACCTTCTTGAAATGCCCTATCTGATAGAAAGGCTAAGCCGACTGGGGCAGTGCGCATGACCCCACCACAGCCTTTGCTGCCATTAATCCTCTCTTCAATCGTCCCCATTTTTCCACTTTACAAAGCACGCAAGCAAGTTCTACCCGGACCCCTTCTCTGGTCTGGATCATTCTGAGACTCAAGCCAGTCCAGATAACGATGATGGACAACAGAGGCTGAATGGCAGATTCCTCTTTCACTCCACCTTTGATAGGCTCTTATGCACCCGATAGCAGTGGCCAATGACATTTGAGTATCATCTGTATATGATCCTGGTTTAAAGCCTCTCCATTCATAAAAATCAGTAATTCCATCCTTACTGTACCGTTTCTTGATTTCCTGTAATCTTAGAAATTCAACCGGGGCGCCTAGTGCATCACCAATTGCAAGCCCCAGTAGACAACCTTGATATTTACTGATCAAAAGTTCAATCCTCCGCTCATTATCGTGTTAGTAGAAAATAGGCACATCTTATTTTTTCCTATAGTTTAATTTTCCCTTTTACGAGGTCTTCCTTTAGAACGTCTATCTATAATAATACCTAAAGCCTCGACCATCTGGTTAAGAAACTCCTCAGACTCTATCAGGACCTATAGGTTCTCCGCTAAAAATTACAGGATTATTAAACTATACAGCTGCCCACTGTCACATAACCTAGACTTTGTTATATTTCAAGACTTGACCCTTTTACCCCTTCGGATAAAATGTATATTTTATCCGGATTCAATTTCCTTGCATAAGCCAAAGACTACTTAAAAAAAGGACTAGTATATAAATCTTTCGCTTTGGTTTTGCAGTTTAACTTTTTACTAACACAAGAAATTAATCTGATTTTTTTAGTCATATTTATTAGGACCACATTCTATTATCATTTCTTCTAATAAAATCTTCTATTTGATTCTTTAGTGCTATTAACCCTTCTGCTTTTACCAGACCAAATCCAATTCTTGTGTCATTGCTATGTATTTCTAAAAAAGATTTTTCAATTTTAGAATCTTTTATTAGAAAATCAATGCATTTTATACAATAACACGGCATATTATACTTGCCTTGATTAATATATATTTTAGAATTATTTGGCGGGCTTGCTCCTTTTGAATTAAAAAATATCTCTACTTGAGCCATAGTATTTATAATCATTTTTGCCTTTTTTATGCCAAATTGTAATCCTTTTATTTTATCTTCAAATACTGGCTTTCCATCCTTTAATAATCTTAAAATGGGATTGCCTTTATAAGTTGTTTCTTCAAAACTATAAAAACTATACACTTAATCTGATCCTCCTTATTATCAATTATTTAAGTAATTTCAAGATGGATTCAGTGTATTCACGATATATTGAAAATTCCTTTTTAATATCACCTGCAATAGAGTGCTTTTTAAAAGTGAATAATAGGGACACCTATTTATCAAATACCTTCTTATGCCCTCTTTTCAGTCTTAGCTTAAAAAGTCTCTTAAGCTGCCCTTCATGTCTTTTTATAAGACGATAAATAAATAGCTGTACCTATTTACTATTAATCAGTTTTAATTTATATTCTTCTAAGGCTGTTCTGTTTCAAGAATCTGTTTTGCGGTTTTTAAAAATTTTGTTTTAGCAGTATATGGAAGCTCACGGTATTTTTCAATTAGCCACTCAACGGCTAGTTTATTGAGATGTTCTTCTATCTGAACAATCATCTTATTAAGATCTTTCATATCGTGTTCAGTAATATAAGGCGGAGGGTTATTTGCTTTTGTATATAAACGGTTTGCATCAGTTGTTATCATCGTAGAAATTGAAGAACACTCTGATTTAATATTATTGATCCATGATGAACTCACCTTACTTCTTTGTTGTGTAATATTTTTTATAAAACATGGTAATATTTCATCAACAGACCATGGCAATTCTTCTTCCTCAAAACTTACCTTAATCTCTTCAACAAGCTTCTCTGAAAGTTTATGAAATTGAGTCCAAGTCAGTTGGTCATCTTTTAGTTGCGAACAAAATCGGTTAAACATCTGTAAGGCTTTTTCCATTGCATGTAGATCTTTAAGATCCATTTCACACCCTTCGAATATTTTGATTAAAGTAGAAACTTCTAAATGAAGATTCTCAAGTTCCTTTTCAGAATGAATTTGTGTTTCCCATAAGGCAAAGGCACGATCCATAATCACTTTTTCTTTCTTTTTTAAATTATTAAGAAATTCAAAAAGTTGGGTAAGAATTTCATTTAAAATATCTAGCTTAATTTGTGAAGATAGCTCCTCTATCTGGGATTTATATTCATTGCCAATTTTAAGTAAACTTCTTATTTTGGCTACCCGGACAATACGAAAAGCATCATCTTTATTTTGTATGAAATAAGATTGTATTTCACGAACTAATTGTTTTGCTTGAGCTGTAATTTCCGCTCTTTTCACTAACTCGCTTGTCCTATTCTCGAGTTCTTCATATTGTGCTATTAGTCCAAGTTTTCGAAGGTTACCCCCTACAAGATCCAGTAACCAGTGTTTAAAGTAACCTATTTTATCAGGATGATCTCCTCTTGGTGATTGCTGTGAAAGCCAATGGGAAAAAATCTGAATTATTGCTTGTTTAGATTTTTCTATATGAGGCGTAAGCTCATTTATTTGATGATCTGTCCAAGCTGGGACTTCGGATATCATCTGCTTTTTGAGTTTTAACAAATCTGATGCACCTCGACTTAATTCATTAACTTCATCCTTCGTATCGCCTTGCTCGATTCGCATTAATGCATTATTTATATCTTCATCCATTTTTTCAAGAGCATTTTTAGCTTCAATGCTTTGCTTATTAAGATGTTCATAACGATATATAATTAAGTGCGGAATTGGGATTCGTCTTTTAACTTCTTCTGCTCTTTTTGCACACTCAATTTTTCCATAATAACTTTTTTCATTTTCCCATTCATCCAAAAGGATCCCCCATTCAAAAGAATCCTTACCAGGTTTTATTAATTCTACATTCTGTAATAAATTGATATCGAGGAATTTCCCTTTAAAAATGCCATCCTGAAGCATTTGAGAAATTGCAACTTGTTGTCCATTTAATTGTGCTACTAAATTATTAATCCGTGGAGCAATATAGACCCCTAACAAAAGACCAGCGGAAGCAATATTTGCGCCATAAGGGGGACGACAAATTTCTTTTATTACCTCTCCAATATAAAAACGGGTTTTATCAGATTGTAATTGATCATCCCATTTTTCTGATATAGCTCGAACAATAGGATTCTTTGGTCGTCTTGAAATAGAACCTTCCTTTGTAAAAATTCCCCAATGGTTTTCTAGAACTGTAAGTGCTCTGTTTTTATCTTTTGCTGGTTTTGCAAGAATCTTATCGTAATCAAGAATTCCTTGAATTAATTCATTTGTTAAGTGTAAACATGTATTTGCTGCATTTCCTTTTGATGTACTAAATCCATCAAAAGGAAATGGCAATATACTCGAATAGATATGATTAAATAATTCTGTTCCTAAACGTTTTAAAAGCTTAGATTCCAATTCTTGCTTATAAGAAGTTATATAATGGCGTTTTTTTATCATACCTTCTATTTGATTTTGTATCAGTTTGTATGTTTTTTCTTTATGTGCACCAATCAGATTGCCATAGTTTACATTATCCTCTGGGCTTATGTGCTCCTCTAAAACAGAATATTCTGCTAATAATTGTCCTAATTTTCCTTCTTCATCATGGAGCAGTATAACTATTACTGGTAATGCTGAAACTTTATATTCATCAGCTAAATCCCTAAGTTGATTTTTAATCTCACTGGTTACAGTTATTAGATCATGGTTTCGGTCAATATAGCAATAAATAACTGAGCCACGCGGTTCATCTGTTGAGACAGCTGCTAGCCAACGATCAGCGGATAGTTTAAGAGTAGTTTCTAACATTTCTAGATTTGATGTTACACCTTCGTAATACCACTCTCTTGTTGTAATTTTATTTTCTTCTGCAAAATCACAATCAAGATCTTTTATTGATTCACAGCATTCAGCTGCCTTGCGCATAAAAAGTTTTGATTTTCCCTCTTCGTCATAAGTTAAAGAAACTTTTTGTCTTATAAAAGATAAAAATTGAGTTCGTGAAACTGTGTCACCCAATATATCAAATGCTTTAAAAACTTCATCCCATTCTATAACGTTATATTCATCTTGAAGCTGGTTGATGATTTGTTTTGCCACAGTATTTGATAATCCTGATAGTTCGCTTAAAGCTATTATTGCTTCATCTCGGTCATCTACTTGCATCCCCATCTTTGAAGCTAAAACAATAGCACATAATATTTTTGTATTATTTTCAGATAGTTGTTCACTATAACGAGATAGTATAGAGGTATAGGCATGAGTAATTGAACCCTGTTGTCCTCCTTCCTCTGAGCCAATTAGCTCTTGTTGTAAGTCATCAGTCCAAAGATCAACCGGCGATAGAAACCAAATATTATCTTCCGGTATTACGAAGTCTGAAAAACGCTGAAAAACGTCTCCAAGTAAGGCTAAAGCAGACCGTTCTTGAAGGTGCTTACCAGCGGCTGTAAGATGATAAAGAAACCATGTTGAGAATGGTGATAAAGGCCAACAACCTTTCCGAATCACATTATGAAATTGTTCAGGATTATTCCATAATCCATGATTGTGCGATTGTGGAAACCACTTATTTATGCTTTCGGATATTTTTATTGATTTTTCACGTGCTGATTCATTATTAAACAAAGAATCTATCTTGTTTATATCTTGCTTATGTATGAGATTTGCAATAAGAGTCTCTAAATTAATAGATAAATAGACCTTGCTTGCTAATTGATAACGTGTGGTATACCGAAGAATTTCATTTTTAAACTCGGATGAGATTCTTTGTACGTAGGCATTAAGTTCGAATTGTATAAAGCCAATAAAGCAAGCTGTATCAGGATAAGGCTGGACACCCTCATGCAGATCTTGAAGTACGCCACTACCTGCAATTTGACTTCGGATTGTTGCAAATTCTATATACCTACCAAATTCATCAAAAAGAAAGACTAAGGATTGATAAGGTTTATCTTTTCCACAATACTCATTAGAGACTGTAGCAATTAGATCCTTAATAGACTCACCGCCAATAGCTTGTATTGGAATGCCTTGAATCGTTAAAAATTTATGAACTTGCGAATAAATATGTTCATCTTGTTCTCTAAGCGTATTAAGTACATCTTCAAGATTAGAAATATCACAAAAATCTAATAATTCTTTTTTTAGTGAATCATTTAAATAACTTACTATTTTTTCAGCATAAATAAAACGAGGCCGTAAATCATCAAGAGGTTTTGTATCAATATTTTTATTTCTAATTTGCTTGTAAATTTGCCTTGATACCTCAGCGGCTAAATCAAAATTTTGCATACCATTTAGTGCTACAACAAGGCATGGTTTATTATGTTCTAAAAGTTTTAATTTTATTTCTTTTCCAATGCTTGAATCTACTGCTTCAATATTTGACAAGATATTTTTAGATATATTAGCGTCGGGTTTACTTAACAGGTTGGCTAGTGTTAGGGCTAAATGTGATTTTCCAGTGCCATAACCTGCAATTGCAAGTGTAAACGGTTGATCTTCTTCACCATAACATCGTTTAATTACAGAATTCGTAAAGGTTGCTGTATCTTGAAGTTGATGACCATGACCAATACCTCCAATATCAGCTTGAGTAACACCATGGTATTGTGGTCCATGAAAAACAAAAGCTTCGGCAGCCTTATGGCTCTTTTGCATATTATTTAGAAACCAGCTAAGGTCAACAGCTCCATTAAATAACTGATCCCCTCGATAATGTACAGTATCTTTTAAAATTTGTGACATTGCTAACACCTTAAATTAAATCGTCATATATTTTCTTCCATGCTTCATCCGTAACTTTTATTGCCTGTAACAACCATGGATTCATAGTACGATCGACTTCAATAATTCCTTTTCTTTGAATTAATTCCAACACTTTATTAGCATCAAAAGTATTCCACCCAGGTATCAAACGCCATCCAGCCTTATCATCTAATTCTTCTACTGAAATCTGATTACTATGTGGAAAATGATCACTCATAAGCTGCAATATCCATACACCATACGCCAAACCAAACTCATCAGCAATTGGTGCTTTTTTCCGGGTAATTACGCCAGAGCTCTCTGATAAAACTTTACATATACAAAATGATCCTTCATCCTGATACATACGAATTAAAGGACCGATTAGGTTAGAGCGATTAACTTGATATATAAGAGCTAAATATTTTGTTAGATTTTCCCGTTGAAAAGACATGCCTAATTCATGAAATCCCTTAAAAAAAGTATAACACCAAACATCTGCCCCAAAGATAGGGCTGCAGAGATTAAGATGAGCAATCCATTGAGTAACTCTCTCCTTCAAAAAAGGATCATTCAATAAAACCGTACGCCCAAATGGTGTTAATTCCGGTTTTTTTATCCCTTTCTTGTATTTATTGTTCAGCTTTACTAAGCCCATTCCTTTGCAATAATCTAGAATTGAAGGTACTTTACCGCTTGAATTACCCATAGGAATACCTGTTTTAGAAGCAATATCTTGATAATTACCTATGCCTCCCGATGCAGCAAAGTGCAGCATAGCATTAATATATTGACGTTCTGGTATAAATGTCTTATGAAAATTTCGTGGTAACCGATAATGCTCTGAATTATCTTTTTGCACGGTTTGATCTATCCTTAAGGGATGTGATTAAAATCGGGAACGCTTTAAATTCTAAACTACCGGTTGACTCATTCAGGCTAGGGCCAAGTGAATAACACTCGCCTTTTTTCAGTGATGCCAATCTTTTAATCCAAATATTGATTTTTTCATCCGTGAAAATTGAAGCTATCTCAGCATATTTTTTAATCTCAGTATCCGCTGGTCTAAAAAACAATTTATGTGCTGCATTAAATAATCGATCTCTCTCATCTTTTTCTAAATTACTCATAATCTGAGTTGCAAGAATTAATGAGAATCCAAATTTGCGACCCTCGCGTAATAACTGGGCTAAAGGACTTTCTTCCCGATGATCTAAATTTTGTACTTCGTCTAATACCAAGACATGTGGGTTATCTTTAGTTCCTTTTCCACGATAGTACCAGTAAAGGTCTATAAGTAAAAACTCTGTAACTAAACGAGCAGCATCTTTTGCAAATCCTGTCAATTGAATGATATGACAATGATGTTCAAGGTGATTAAATATTTTATCCCAGCTCTCTTGGTCTTCAATTCCAAAAGGATTTTGATCAACAAATGGCTGAATCTTACTAATTACACTCCCTGCAGATGTTCCAATTACGCCTTTTTGCTCTTGAATCTCTTTAAGACGTGGTATGAGATTAAATAATCCCATACACTTATCAGCATTAAGTTCTAACCATGATTTTATGGCTTGATATAAAACAGATTTCTGTTGATCACCAAAATTATATACCTCTGAAAAAACACCACTTACCCGCTGTGCTGTACTTACAAAACCTTCAGGTGTAAATTCTCCTGCAATATTTTCCATTTGGCGTCTGAAAGGATTGATAGCGAGCGGTTCTCTCCGAATAACATGTTGTACAGGTCGGAGCAATGTCTTTACTTCTGATTCTAACTGGTTATCAAAAAAACCATTGGTGTAATCTACTATCAAAGAATTTTCTCCCGTACGGCCAAGTTCCCAAAGAAGACACTGTATCGCATAGGTCTTTCCCATACCTGAGGCACCAAAGATAAGCATATGTCGATTATTCAACTCATCATGTCCAAATTCCCAATAGACTTCTTTGAAACCCCTTAGAGATTTACCCAGTAGTATTCTCTGTGGAATAGGTAGCTCAATATTGATTGCGGTATCCTGTTCTTTAGATACTGTCTCTGTTTTGGTAGATACAGCAACTTTACTTGGCTCAGAAAAACTATCTATATTTGTCTTACCAGAATCATCTTTTTCCTTTGTTTCACTTTCTATGCTTTTTTTATCTTTCTCTGAGCTTGGTTTTTGAATGACAGAATCAAATCGGATCATCTTTTCACCCCAAGGCAATGTTTCAGAAATTCTTGATGTGCATAGATCCCGTACAAAATCACTTCCTGCATATACTACGCCAATATCCAATTCTTGACCCTCAAAGGTAAATGGCCAAATCGCATTAAGTGAAAGTGAAATATTCTTTTGGTCTGTCCAATAAGTAATTACAGATGCCCGCCATTTAATACTATAGTCACCTTCTGCCATGCGTTCCAACGCTGCTAAAACTCTACTTTTATCATGACCAATTATTTTTACCTTACTTGCAATTAAGCGATGAAGCTGTAACCACCAATAACGTTGGTCAGGCCTGTCATCTTCAATGCTATTATCATCACGGCGCGGCATAAATACTGCAATTAAATGCTGCAATCCATTTTTGAGCTGCAATTGCGCTTTATCTAAATGTACATCTGACATTTTTGCTAACTTGCATTCAATGATTCTCAGATCGAGATGAATTCGGTGATCATTCTCAACTCGCGCAACGACCCATAGAAGATCAGGCCGAGTTACAGATTCAGCAGAATCAAACCAATGATGATATGCATCAAGAGATACGAGTTGGTCACACAGTACATTTCCATCTGCAGAAATAAGTTTACGGGTAAGTGCATAAGCCATAAAATCTCTTATATAATCACCAAGACCAGTTGCCCTCACCAATGAAAGACCTGATAATCGGCGAGATTCTTGTAATATATTTTTAGCAACGTCTTTATAGGAATTACCCCAGCCAGCATATACTTCACCAATTGATGCAGTTAAACTATGTAACACATCTGAAAGTTGGAACTGTTCAGTAGAAATGGTATAGTTATCCTCTCCGTGTGATCCTACGCCTGAACCAAAACCAATAATTTCTCGCGTCTCTAGTGAAACATTGGATTTTTGAGCAATTAGCTTCTCATCAATGTTTGGATCAATGCAAATAACCCATTCTGCATGGTTGTGTAGTTCATCAATAACTCCTTGCCAGGGGAAAAAATCGCCAAAGCCTAATACAACATGATGTGTATTCTGTGGAATCTCTCGGTTCTTCAATCGAGCCAATAGTTCCGAATAACGGGTAGTTAGACTAAATTGACGATTGCTTAAAATTCGTGCACGCTGTAAATCTTTACCAGGATCTCCAATAGCACAAAAAGATTTTTCCAGTATAGGAAATTTTAATGTACGCGTAGTTACATCGTATGGCTCAACCTTCTCAAATTCATTCCCTTTCATACCTGCACCAATAAAGTTACTTAAAAATACTATATCGACTTCAAGTCCCTGATTTATGATTCGTTTAAATTGTATATAATTATTTTTTGAAGATACAATTCTATGAGCAATTGACATAGTTGTTTCTCGATAATGTGATAGTGAATCTTGCACTTCTGATGTTTCCCAACGTTCTTTCCATTGATTTATCCATCGAGAAACACTTGAATCATCAGCTGATTCTGTAAATACACTAACTGACATAAAATATTTTCTTGATAAATTATCTTTTTCATTACAAACATCTTTCAAATATTGATCTATTGCAGCAATAACTGGTTGAATATCTTTGTTCTGATAAATGGCCAGACTCAAACCATCATTAGCATGAGGATGGAGTTTGCGATAATCTCGTAATATATTGTAGTAAACCTTTGATTTTCTGGTTTGACGAAAAATTTCAGCATCGCTAATATCGACTTCATCAAATTCATCATATCTTAGCAATAATCGTGTAGTAAGTGATGCTTCTGAATTATCGATATTTCCGATTCGATAAATAAGATTCTCTCCACGAATATCTGTATCCAATATTCTATTTTCGTTTTTAATAAGACCACAAATAGGAGTTTGAATTTTCGCAAGATCAACATAATTCTGCCATAAGCTATCTCGAAAATTTTTTGATCCAGGGGCTCTCAACTCGCTAACAACTAATGTATTAAAACATGTAAATAAATATATTGCTTGTGATTGTATCATTTCCAATAAAGCCGGATGAAGCACAGTAATTATCCCTGCTTTTTCATATGGCTCCCATATCCATCTTTGATTACTGATATCTTTTCGTTGTTGAACAATGAGAAAGGAACGAAACAGCAAGGTTGCCAGAGGGCTTTCCGAACATTCTGGTTTAGTCAAGTAAGCATCAAAAGCTTGTTCATAAGCTTGTCTAAGTTTATCCCATGTGTCATCAAATACACTATGAAGTCCATCTTTTGCTGCTTTTTGAATGAAAACGTCATATTGCACTGCTAGTTTATTTATATATTCTAAGAGAGGATCTTTTTTATTAATATCTGAAACATTTAACAAATTAAAAATACAATTTCCTTCATTATCTATGCACTGTAAAAGTACCCGACAAGTTTCTTCGTCATCTTTAGCTAGCATGAGTTCCTCAAAATAGGAAATGTTAAAAACTGGTAAACAATAGCCTTTAATATTTTTCATCTCCTGTGCAACCCTTTGGAATATTTCATCTGCAATTCGATATGGCTCTATATTAGGTAATCTCCAGGCAAATATTTTTTGAACAGATTTTCCCAAATCCTCTCCAATGAGAGTAACTGAAAACTGAAGGCATGGCTCTGATGTTCTAGCAAGCTGACAATCCAAAGCATCGCGATATAATGTAGAGTGAATCTCGACATGTTCTTTATTTATATTAATTTTTTCTAAATCGATCCATTCTTCAACGAGAAAGTCAACCCCACCCAATAACCGAGAAAGATATACAAGAGCATTTCCCTTACGTTCGTCAGGGGTATCCCCGCTAAAGTCATGTTTGAAAAGAACAGATTCGATATGAATTTCTTTTAAAATTTCATGCTCAAAAATACCATATTCTGCCGTAATTTTTTTAAATTCTGCAAATGTATTCCATAATGCTGTTAGAATAACCTCAATAGGACTTCCGGATAACTTTTTAATGAATTTTGTAGGTTCTTTATCCTCAATAGGTTTTTCCGGTTTATAATTAAGTATACGATCGCGTATAGTAACAAAATCACATTTCTTCAGTTTTTCACCTAAATTTTCATCTCCAGATTCAATGTAATTCTTAATACCATTTATAAATTCTTCATCACTCTTAAATGGCTCACGCTCATTCTGTAAAAATAGTTCTCCGAGACTGTTGTTTCCCATAAAATCTTTTCTAAAATCATCTATGCTCTTTAATGCTCTTTTGCGAGATCGTTCTTCTAAAAACGCGTTATAAGTGAAAAAAGCGATTGCATCATCGATATAGGGGCCGAATGACCTTCGGTTTGTAAATTTGTATCCAACAAACAAGGGAAGTCCAAATCGATTGAGACTTTGTAGTAATATTTGCTCGGAATCATTTCCATCCTGTGCCGTACTCAGATCAAGTTCTTCCAGTAATGTACTAATTTGAAGAATATCAGATAAACCTCTATTAATAAGTGAAATAAGAATATGATTAAAGTGAATAACTGTCTCCTCTTCAAAGCCTATAAACGAACTGTCAAACAATTGTCTTATCCACGGAGAAAAGTTTTTATCAATATCTTCCCAAATTGTATTAAAATCACAATGATGGAAATCTAAAAGACTCGAAGCATCAGTTACCCTATCTACACCTATCAGAAGTACGATTAAAAGACCATTTTTTTTGTTTGAAAGATTTCGATAACTAGTAAGATTTCCTTGTGCATCATTCCACCCCTTTTTTGCAATTTCCACACTATAATGATGAATATTGGGGTCATTGGCGATCTCCCAATCAGAGTAGAGGTCTTTCGAAATTTTGATAATTGGCAATGTTAATTCTTTTTGATCAGTGCAATACCCCTCAAGCTGTTTTCCTATCTTGTATGCAGCTGAAGAAGGTATACTCGGCATCATAATAAGAAGTTTATTGTTTACACCACCTTGCAGTAGATGCCTTTCAACTTGTTTACGGACATGTTTTAGAACAGAATCTGCAAAAAATATCATAATTTATTATCTCCTTTATTAAAAGGATTTATAATCATTGAATGTGCATCTGATAGACGCAACAGTACACCAGAAGCCTCTAACATTTCAACAAACCACGTGTCCGATTCTTCGCCAAGTGTAGAAAGTTTTCTGCTACCACACCACTCGCATGCCTGTCCAATCTTTTCTCTATCAAGTGCTATACCGTAGTGAGCAAAAACTAAATTTTTAAACGTATTATATCGCATTCGCTCACCAGGTCTAATTACGGACATTACAAGAAACCTGATTAATTTATCATTTAAAATAAACCTTGCACCTGCTCCTCTCTTTGGAACAATTAAACCAATTCTTTTAGATAAGGTAAGAAATAACTTATGACCATATCGTGTATCCACTTCATTATAAGGATCTTTCCACTTCAACCCATGTGCGTCATCATTATTTTCTTGTTCTTTTAAAACAGACTTAATGTTAGGATGCCGAACTGCATCATAAATCATTCTCTGAATATTATTTATACAACGCTTCGAAATTTGTTTTAATGTATTATTTCGTCCATTAGGATCAGAAATAGCCCACACATAGTTTAATGGTCCACTGTATTTTTTCCGTTCTTGTACCCAATCAACATAACGGGCACTTTGTGCACACAAACTACGGAGCACTTGCATCGCGCAGGCTACTTCCATAAGTTCTAAGCGTTCTATCGGATCTATAGCAGCTTCCGAAATTCGTAGTATCTCAACCGCAAATAAAAAACCTTCGGGCCAGCTCTCGGTTGGACACCACCCACATCGTGTAAAACGAGGTTCTCCAGAATTTTTATCATATTCAGTAAGTTTAGCAGTCTCTGATTCAATTCCGGTATCAATAAAGGCAGCTAATTTACCTATGGTATCCGGACATGCATCTAGAACAGAGTTAATTGTATTTTTCAAGGCGTTGTGGAGTTTTAATGGGGATAATTCACGGCTCGAAAAACTGAGCTTATTTTTTTGAGCCCAGTTTCTGAGTGTTTCTTCCTCTTGTCTAAGGGCATTGCATATCTGTAGATAAAGAAGTTCTCCGCCACGCGCAAGAAAGATATGTTGATTATATGCAAAATAATTCAAAGCTTCATTCCAATCTGTAATATCGTTAGCTGTCGCACGTGTTTTTTTCCAAATACTTTCTGCTCCAATAAAATTCCTAGCAATTGGAACGAATCCTTGAGCACACCATGTTCTCTGCCCACCTACGCCTTGAAATCCAAGAAAGAGATTTTCCAGTGTACGGAGAACTTCTGTGGTATCTATTGATTCACTCCTTACCAATTTCTCAGAGCTCTTAAGCAAATTGAGAAGCTTTCGATAGTGCTGTTGGTGACTTTTGTGGCGTGTTTCTAATTTCGAAGCACCCAAAAAAGAAAAAAGTTTGAGATTTAGCCTGGCTTTAGCCGCGTATTCTAAAGGCATTTTTTCCGGCCAGTTGCATAATAAATCAAAACTCGGAAATACTTGATCTATAGGAATTCTAATGCTACCAATCTGTTTGATAGATGAAGCAACAAGTAAAAATTCACTCAACAATTCTTGAACTGTTTGGTCAGTAAAAAAACGACGCCCAAAGAGTTGAACGGCAGGATTGCGATCTTCGCCGCCTTTTTTCAAAATTTCTACTTTAATTGATGGAAATTGTTCAACCATCCATTACCTCCAGCATGTTGTTCTGCACTGCAAAAATCTGACGGCGGAAAGTGTGATTAGCACAAAGTCGTATGAGCATAATGCCATCTTTTTGTATAGAACCTATTTGGCGGAGTAATTTTCCTTTAAAACTTTCCAATCTGTCAACATAAGCAGTCTTGAGATTTTGTCCTACTTCTCCAAAATTTCTCATCATGACATAATCTAAAAAAGGCAAACCCAGAGACAAATTCGCATTCACTCTTCCCTTTCGCCCTTCAAATATAAGCTCGCGTCTGATTCCCCCGACACCATTGTCTTTTTCGCAAAGGCGAAGATTAAAATCATCCTCTGGAAAACGTGCTAATACTATTTGTGCGCTCTGGCGAACTTCTTTAGACCTCCGATTTAAAGTAATAAATAAATCATGGTCAGGATTAACTCCTTCCGGCAATCTTACTCCAGTAAAGTGTTCTTGAATAACATGAAGAATTTGTTTTTTTATTTTATTAACTTCAAAAGATAAATTTTCATCAGATTGAATCTGCCAAGATGAAAAATCTAAAATCATTAATGAATTTAAAAAAGTTTTTATAAACGTGCCCTTGTCATCTTTATCAAAATCATGAAGAAAGTAAAGCATTCGACGCACCTGATTGCGGGCTTGAAAATGGGGCATACTATCATCAAACTTAAGTCGTGCACCACATTGCCGTAAATTCTCAAATTCATCTACGCAACCTTTTGCTTCCAATTTAAATGCCAAATGCTCACTCTGCATCCAAAGACGTCGTTCCCATGTTGGACAGGTTCGTGTTCCAAAATCTTCCTCCCTAATAGTTCTAACAGCCTGTAATTGTCGGGCAGAGCTATCAATCTCCTTCCCATTATCACCAAAAAACCGATTAAAGAACATAAATTTACTCATTAATGGTGGGGTAGCTCTCTGTATCATCTTTTCAATATCCTGATAGTTAAGCCCTGAAGTAATCATATATGCTAAGTGTGCAGTCAATTGGCGTAATGTAAATCGTGTTCCGTATTCGTACATTCTTCGATAAGCCAAGAATAAACGTTCCCGTACAACTTTCTCATTTTGCTTAATCAGCTCCACATTACGATAAATTGGGCATATCTTTTGACAATCCTTCATTTTACAAGCTTCCCAGCGATCTGTGTTAATTATATGTTTAAAAATTTGCTCTGCTACACCAAGATTATCCACCATCGACAGGTTAATGATAACAAAGGAGTTTTTATGAAAGATCCACTCACAAGGTAGAGCAGTATCAATCCTAGAAAGTATTTCGCTTTCAATCCTTATTCGATCTCTTCCTTTTTTGCCTTCGAATTCACAAAAAGAATCTAATAATGTCCCAGAATTAGAAATTAAAAAGAAGCGATTATCGTCATCCTTAAGCATCTCTTCAATAAGACCCATACGATCTTCTAAAGACCATTCACTTAAGTCTTTAATTAATGAAATTCTTCTATTTTTTGAGTCCAAGTCCTCACGGCATGATAAGCCTTCTTTCAACGGTTGATCAAGGTTAATATTATAAAATCTTTTAAAAAGTTCTACAGCAATCGTAGTCTTTCCATCACCTGCATGCCCAGTGAGGATCACATGTCGTTTTTCATCACTTCGCAATATTTCTTCAATCTTCTCTGTAAGTGGATGTGATACATGTATCATTCCGGTAAAAGGATTAGTGGTAAGTGACTCAGCAAGGTTCTCACAATTTGCATCTCTACCATGAAGCATATTCAAGTAATTTACAAAAGGATTTGGTTGTAGACTACCCTCAGTTTTTTTTTGTACTTGCTCCATCTTCTCTAGAGGTAGAAACGTGTAAGATATATTTGATATTTGATCATCTAACCATTTAATAATTATTTTTCGAAAATTATGATTTCTCAGAGAAGAATCAAAATCTTGATTAAGATAGCCAAAATCGATTGTTTCTAATAATTTTTGTTTAGTAAATCTAGTATTTGGAGTATTTTTATATTTTAAAAAAATATTTTCCTTGCTTTTCTTGACTTTTAAATTCCAAATTTTATCATTCACTAAATGATAAAATGGATATTCAATAAAAATCTTTTTATGATCTGTATTGGGGTATTTTTCAAGCCAAATTTTAATAAATTTTTTTTCAAGAGTATCATTCAGGTAAAAACGGTTTTCCCGATAAGGATCCTCGTCATATAATTTAGCTAACATTAATAAAAACAAAAATTTATGTGGTGATTTATTGCCCCTTATACTCATAACACGAATTAAGTGTAATCGTTCTAAAACAAGATTTATCATACTTTTTGATTCACTCATTCCTTTCCTCCTTGGTTAAAGCACCTACATTAGGGGTATTTTTGTAGATATCAGAAAGGTTTTCTATTAAACGATATTTAGGTTTTGGCTTTAAAATTCTAGCTTTATTACTATTAATTGCAAGTTCTCTTAAAAAACCACCGCTTCGCCAAGTATAAGTTCTACCATCTGAATGATTCTCTTCATAATTACAAGCTTTTTCAAATAAATCAGGATGTTTTATCTTAAGTCCTCTCCATTCACTATCACGTTGAAAGTAACAAAAGTAACAACCGGATCTTTGACGCCAAGAATAATATGAAGGTAAGCCTAGACCAATATTTTTAAGAATATGAAGAATATCATCCAGTATCAAATTATCTTTAATAAATGGATGAATAGGTTTTATATCCTCATTTTTAGGCCTATAACCTTCTCTTCCTTCATCTGCGCGTAGACCAACATAACTAAAAATTCTTGCCTTACAATAACTATCCTTTAACCACTTATTATAAGGTAATAATTTTAGAAGGCGAGTACACCATCTGTTGGTTGGTGATGGTAGGACACCGCCAAAATACTTAAGCCAATAATCAAAATTTCTCTTTGGCCGGATCACTATAATTTTAATATTGAGAATTGCACGGATTTTATTCAAATAATCGTAAGTCTCAGGTAATTCGCATCCACTATCAACAAAGACATAGTCCAAAGGAATTTCTGGATATTTCTCACGCATATATACTGCAAGAGCAGCACTATCTTTTCCGCCCGATAATGCCAAAATATGTCGCTCTTGTTTCTTTTTCATTATTTATTCTCCTTAAATGACTCAGAAAGAAGTAAACATAAAGCTGCTCGGATTTTTTCCGGTTGATTTAAAGTGTCGGAATAGTCCTGTTGAAGTTTTAGGCGGGTTTTTCTATCAAGTTGAATAAACTTCCGACTTATTCTCCCTCCAGAACGAGTCAGCGAAACAACTGCCGCTTCAGCATCATCAAACTCTATACTTGTTAAAACAAGTTTTTTGTAGGATTGAATTCGATCAGATATATCAAATAACATAGCCCGGAAGGGTTCTATGTCACTATCATGCCATGAATCAACCGGCTTTTTGACAAGTTGACCTGCAACCCCTCTCGCCCATTCAGAATCATCATCACACTCATTAATTAATGCACCAATAATCGATTTAAGTTCTTCATCGTTACACGGTTGTAAAAGTGGAGAAAGCATTTTATGTATCTCAACTCGAAATGAATGAAAATTCTTTAAATTTAGTTTCCACCCAAAAGCTTCCATAATAATTTTTTTTACTTTAATATTAAGTGAACCATAGGCTTCATTAAGTTCAAGAAGTGCTTCTTCAAGAGATTTTTTGAGTACCGCTTTCCACAAAATACCTGCACCACCGTTATCGTTAATTGGCGTAACTCCAAGTGCTTCAGGAATGTCCTCAAAAAGAAGCTGAACCGGCTCACGCGAATTTACAAGAGCACCGCGTAATTTTTGTGTAGGAAGAGAAATCCGTCGAGTTAGACGTGTATATTGTGGAAGCTCATCGACAAACTTCAACAAAGGAGCAATAATTTTTAGTAATGATGCATTTCGCAAATTATTATCCATTTGTATCACTTTTGTATTGAGTACTTCAAAGTAAGCTTGAACAACATCTCTTCTAACTCCTGTTGGTACATAACGTTTTAGAGAAAAAAGACCAGGTCGTTTAATTAACAAAGCAATCTCTGCTTCTCCGAAATACGCTTTATAAGCGCCCTCCTGATACAATGCTATCTCATCAGCGTTTATAATGAGATAATGACATAAGAAAAGTGGTATTGACCCCTCTCTCATACCAAACGGGGGTTGTTTTAATTTATCGATAAGAAGTCGGACAGCAACATCCTTAGAGCTATGATGGGATGAATTTAACATCTCATCCAGTAACCTCCACATTGATAGAAGTTTAGGACTATGTTCATCAGGCTTTATAAATGCCCATCCTTCTTTAGTTTTTTGATGAAGCTCTGTCGAACGAAATAGAGTTCTATATAACGCCACCTCAGGACCATAACCTGTCATCCCGAGTTGTTCTTTTTTTTCATGAGTAACCATTGCTTCTGCTAATTCACGTCTTGCACGTGCAGCAGAGTTTGAAAGTTTTTCATAATTGATCATTTCGTTTTTAATTAAAGGACACTGAGAATATATTTTATCGCAAAGCTCTGATAGTAATGACGACAAATCACGAGAGGAGTAAATTTTCTGTTCTTTTTGGCCAACATACCAATGGGCATCAACAGAATTCGGTGAGTAAATCTGGTGAATATATTCTCTCAATTGGTCTTCCGCTGCATACACACGATATCGAACTTCCTTTCGTGCTACTCCATCATAGGTAAGTTCTGGAGATTCATCCAAAATAGCCTTTGCAGCAGCGGCTTCGAGAACTATCTCTTTTATCTGATTTTTGTGTGCACAATAAATAACAACTAAGGGCCTGCCATCAGGGCACACAATAGGAATATTTTTAAGTTCAATTTGATTGCCAAAGGCATAAATTATTAAGCCATCATAACCTTTAGATGGACATGGGATATTTCCTGTAACCACCTCAGAAATATCCATCCATTTACATTCAAACCTTCGCACTGTGCCCGTTCTATATGAGTGACGTGATGCAATTAAGGAAGCTTGGAGACAATATTTTTGTAACGTATCTTCTAAAGGTTTTGTTGCAAGTGTGGCTTTTTTCTTCTCAATCGCTCCAATTATATCAAAATCAGATCCTTCCCAAAGCCGATATTCTTGCGCATACTCCCGGAAAAAAAGGATACTCTTTGATAAACTTACAATTTCATCATCAAGTACTCCACTGTCAATACCAAGAGGCTCTTGAAGTGCACATCGTAATACTTTTGGATTTGCAGGTAAACTGAAGTGACTAGCTATCAGATTCAAAACACCTACAGTCTTAAGAATCGCTTGTTTAACAGGTGACAGTGAGTGTGATTGGCCAATAATATCTTGAATCTCAAACCATCTTTGAGTTTCTGGTCGATTGATAAAGGTGGATGTCGAGACTGAGAAAAAATAATCATAAAGATAATTAATTCCTAAGAATGGTAGCCTATCCTCAATGTCATGAGTCTTCAAAAACTCGGGTAAAGCATGTAAATCTCCACTACAGAGAAAAGAGAAAAGTGTACGATCATTTTGTGCAAATCTTCTACAAAGCTCAGGCAATATCATTGCAGCAGTTGGATGGATTGGATAAAGCGCGATAATCTCCTGTTCTGTCATGTTTTTTATAAGGGGAATCTTTTCTTTTTTCGCATATTTAATAAATGAGACTGCCCATTGTTTTAGTAATTCTTTGTTTTGGACATTCGGGCGTTGCACAAGCACACGACTAATAAGAGAAAGCATTTGAGATGTAGACTCAATAAAGGATATATCCTCAAATCTTCCTTGAACCTTATTCCATTCTTTTCTTTGTTGGGAAGTTAATCCCGAAGTATAGCCTTCAAATGATTGATGTAAACATACCCATAGATAAATATCTAATGACTCTGCTAGTAGCTGCAGTATAAAAATATCACCTTTATCTGGGTGATGGGCCATAAATTCAAGATTTTTACCAAATTCGTCTATAACTATAATGATGGGCTTATCGAGTTTTTTCCGTACTGCTGATAAGCAGTTAATAATTGTTTGAGTATCTGAATATTCAAGTTGCGATAATTGTTGAAATTCTGGAAGCTTTTGAATTGCTTTTTGTTCATGTGGTTCTAAATAGTTATTCGAAAGTGCATTAATAATACCTTTGGAAAGTGAAAAATTCACTGGTTCGTATGATGCAGTTATTGGGATATGAAAAAATCCTCTGTTCTCTGTAGCTTTATCAATGGCTTTTACGAGGCTTTTCTTGAGGTCATTATCAACGCTCTTTAATTTTTTTCGTGCCAATTCTGTCCGTAAGGAATTCTTTTTCCCAGTAAGCGCTAGAAGAAAATTGACAAATGCAGATTTGCCCATTCCATATGGTCCTGTAAGCGACCATGCTGATATTCTTTCTCCATTGAGAGCTGAGGAAAACCGCCGAAGTATCTCGATTCCTTTCCCTGTTATCTGATAGTCTTTAAGCGTCGTTTCGTACTCTCTATCACGCTCAAGATTAACAGATCGAGTAACATTTACATCGGGATAAATAAATTCCAGAAGTTTCATATCTCAGTACCCCCCACAGGTTCTTGTTCGTAATATTGTGAAAGAATTTGCCAAAATAATTCTTCTGGATTTTTATCAAATTGAAGTTGCCTATTTCCCATAGATTCAACGAATTCAACCCCCTCAATTTTCTTTACAGCATCATCAAGTAGGTAACCTGCTTCAGTTTCTGTGACCTTAAAGGCTATTCCTGGAGAGTTTAATTCATAAAGAATCTTGTGAAAAGAAAGTGTCCTTTGATTTGGTTGAGTGTAATTTGAATAGGAAAAACAGGAGGCTGCAAAGATGAGGCTAGGAAGAGTATATTTTTCACCAATCACAAAGCGAAAAGTATTTTGTTCGTCTATTGAACGTATGAGCCCTATTTGAGTATATGGACAGTCTATTCCCATACCATGGTCTGTATTACCATCAGAATACATTCGTATCAAACACGAAGCATCCTTATCGAAAGAATCCTCCGAAAGTCCAGAGAGCTTATCATATTGTTTTGCCGAAGAGATAAGCACCCTCGTTAATTGCTTATGATCAAATGATTGGAGTGAGCAATAGTTAAATGCAAGTGGCCAAGAAGAAGCTTCGAACGGAGGAATAAATAAGTTCCAGTGTAGTAACCATAGACTTGATATATCTTCTAAATATGGATCCCATCCATTGTCCGAAAGTAATTTTATTCCAAGTTTTGTTGGTCTGAGAGCACCTTTTCGCCCTTTATTATTTATGCTTTCATATGGTTCTATTAAATGAAAAGCCAGGCACCACGAACGAATAGATCTAACCATATTTTTACCGACACCTAAACGTTCGATAGCATCCTTGGCATTAAAGACTCTACTGTCATTTACTATTGCATCAAATCCCTTTTTTAACCATCCATACCGTGGGGTAAAAGTCTCATGGCGACTTACACCCCCTAATGAAATCTGTTCACGCAAATCAATCATACTATGCCTTTCCGTATTTAGATTTTCTTCATTCGAGATATATTTCGTTAAAATTTTACGATCCTTTATTTTTAAAACACTGGTTTACATTGTCTATTTTTTACAAATAAATTGCAATAATTGAGTCCCATTTTATTTTATCAAGGTTATCATTAAACATCAAGTTTATGTTTAAGAATCTATTATGTTTATAAATAAATGGAAATTCATTTTTCATAATTTACTAAAATGCTTATGCTCAAAGGGTATTAAGAAATTTAAACTTCTATAAGGATGACAAAATTACGCTATCACCTCATCTTGTAAGATTTATAATCTCTTTAAGTTTATCTTTGAAATCTTGAGAGTCTTTTTAGCTATTTAATTATATTTCAATAAAAAATAAAGGGTTAGGTCTCGACATTTGATATAAAAGCGTTTATAAACTAAACCCTATTTCCTCTATCCGTTCAAAATATTTTTGTATAAACAAAAAAGACAGAATAAAAAAATAAGGATATTACTTTCTTACTCTGTCTTTTTACCTGAAAAAAGATTCTTCCTAAAGCATTAGGAAATAGTTCTTTTTAGTAAACTCTGTAAGGGTTTTCCTAAAAATTAGGAATTGCCCCGTCTGTGCTTTTTATGATAAAGCTGGCCAGAGTTCTGTCCGGTAACAGTCCTTTTGCCTGAAAGTTTCAATACTTATAGCATCTTACCCCGTTGGCGCTTTTTCTTTTTTATAACAAAAGAAAAAGTCTCTCCTGTTACCTTCATACAGGTTACAATATTATATTAAAATATTTATATATAATATTGTTCATGCATAAATATTTAATTTTATTTATGTTTATTATATACTACTTTTATTGAAAAATCATTCTTTTTTGTGAAAAATTTTTGGGATCAAGAAAATTTAGCCCGTTTTCCTTTTGGTTCACCGATCATCATAAAAGGGGGACAGGCTTTGCTTTTCACTTAGCATAAATGTGGGGAAATAAAAGAAGTCAGTCCCCCTTTTATGCAAGTTATAAGTTTTTAGGAATAGTAGAAAATAATAGATTCTCGCTTCAAATAATAACAGATAAAATAGAGAGAATAACAAGAAAAAGTAGGAAAAAAATGGAGTAGTAATATTTATTTGAAATATAAACTTATTATATGTATAATCAAAAAGTGTGTTTTGTTTTCAGGTTGTTACATATACCCAAATACCCACTCATCTAACTCATCATTATCTAAAGCCAAGGAGGTGAATCTATCGTTCTATTTTTACATTTCATCTTAGATTTGCAATAGAGTTTATTTTAATATTCGTTTTAGTTTTAGTTGGAAAAAGATATAAAGAAAGGAATGCATTCATGTCTGAATCAATGAAAATTAAGAAATTGAAGAATTATGGTATCCCCTCTTACATTGTAAACATCTGGGAAAAACATTATTCCCCTTATTTGCTGCCAGTACAGGAAGAGGCAGTCAGAAATTATGGAATTTTGGATTATGGAAAAGGAAGTGATGAGATTGCCACGCTTTCTTCGAAAGCTCGCAATGACGGAGTTGCTAATCAAAATCTTTTGGCTATCGCCCCAACCTCCTCAGGAAAAACCTTCATCGGAGAAATGGCTGCAATCGCTCAAGTCATTCACCTTCAAAAAATCATCTATTTAGTTCCCCTAAGAGCACTGGCTGATGAAAAATATAGGCACTTTAAAAACCTCTACAGTCATTGTGGAATAGATATAGTCATCTCTACCCGTGACCGTAAAGAAGATGACCGTCATATCATCTCGGGAGATTATGATGTTGCGGTGATGGCCTATGAAAAATTTTATTACTTTTGTTTGATGTCTCCTCAATTTTTAGATATTGTTTCTTTAGTCATCATTGATGAATTGCAGTTGATTAATGATTCAAAATGGGGTCCTCTACTGGAAGATATTGTAGACCATATCGATAGAAAGAATAAAAATATTAAAATCATCGCCCTTTCAGCTCTTATTGAAGAGCAGGAAGCTCTCTTAAGATGGTTTCCCGCCAGAACC
>Ga0209986_10001276_pt1 | contig 24290 bp, 35 predicted proteins | sample BlataG_FD_183168 | JGI IMG/M metagenome (GOLD analysis project Ga0209986, IMG submission 183168) | Deep subsurface microbial communities from Black Sea to uncover new lineages of life (NeLLi) - Black_00105 metaG (SPAdes) (version 2) | ecosystem: Environmental > Aquatic > Marine > Oceanic >... | reverse complement strand
TTCTACGCTTACTTGTACGGTGTCCATAACCTATCAATCTACCAAAGTACTTATATATCTATTGGTTGTTATTTTGTCTAGGTGGTTGCGTGAGTAATAGGATTCCCCCCAAGGAATAGCCCAAACTGGACAGACGCAGCCACCACCTTCAAGGAGAAAAACACATGAGTAAACCAGACGAGTTTCAGATAATGGAACATAAAGACGAAACCCAAATACTAGCAGAGCTTCAAGGTAGCTTTCTTAAAAAATTCGTTTACAGTTTCAAGGTCGGAAAAAGGGCCGTTACTGGGATTAGCTGGGCTGGAATCAAAGAAATAGCGTACCGCCTCAAAGGAATTGACACAGAGATCCAGAAATTCGAGGAAACAGAAACACATTACATATTCATCGTAAAAGCCACAAACAAGGATGTTGGGTCTAGGCTTGGTGTCAGTAACCAACCCAAGATGGATGGAAAAGGCAACCCAGATCAGTTTGCGTTACAGAAAGCACTCAGTAAAGCGCAACGAAACGCGATACGTGGGGTTATCCCAGAGGCCACCATTGAGATGTATCTTACTGAGTTTAGTAATGATCGTAAAAACGTTGACTCGGATATTCCTACTGAGGAAGAAATGAGGCGGCAAGTAACCGCTGAGTTCAGGGAGAAAACAAACGTTGTTTGGGATGGTGATTTATCCATACCTAACATGCAGTCTTATCTTACCGCTAATGGGTTTGAAGGAGAGAAATTCAAGATTAGACATGATGAGCCAAGCCGTATGTTTGTTGTCGATTCTGCTCCGTGGACTGATGATTTCGATCTTCTTCGTGAGGTGGTCCGGGAGATGGGTGGTGAGTACGTACAGGACATTAAAAAGACGGTGTTCAGGTATTGATTGAACATATTAACCCGGTAGATCGGGTGTTCGTAATGATGGTGAAGGTTCTTGATCAAACAGATCAAGATCTAATCTTGGCTGAACTTCATAACAGGAATAACAGGCTCAACGCAGCTATAAACCAGATAATAGAGGTTCTTGAAGGAGTCATGGAACAATGATCATTTGCCCATTTGGAACCAAGTGTAAACACTGTACCAATAAACGGGTTCAACCAAGCAACGTATGTTGGTGGTTCTTCTTAGGGTGGTGTACTGAAAACAGGAGATATGAAGGCGAAAAACCATAACGAAGGATGAAGATAGATGCGAAGAATGCGGATATTCGAGAGGCACCAACACTTATTGCTGGCATTGCAGAGCCATATTAAAGCCGTGGACTTATCCCCGTGGTATAGTGAAGCAATCCGAAGACTTAGACAATGCGAAAAAGATAAAGGATGGCACCCAAGAAAAGAAAAAACGGAGTATGAAACGTACCAGGAACAAAAACGGCAGATTCAGGAAAAAGCGTTCAGACGCAGGAAAACCAAGAAAGAAAAAGAGAGGATAACCCATGCCACGAATTGACCTAGATAATCCAGAACCAACACGTTTCCAGAAAATGCGCCGATCTTAGGAGAGATGAATAATGGACATACAAATCGCGTACATAGATACCCCTTGGGGTAAAGAAGCGTACTGTAAAAAATGCAATTCAAGCGTTATGTGGAAAGAATGTTACAACTGTGACGAGGGATACAGTTACCATGATTGCGGGGAAGATACTTGTTGTTGCCTCGATCCTAGACCAAACGTGGAATGTGACATCTGTCACGGAAAAGGTGGGTGGTGGGTATGTCTTAGCTGTACCCCATTAAGGGAGTTGGAAGAATGAGTGTGCATTCATACATTTTGGATACCAGGGTAATCGCATTACTTCAAAATGACACCGCTTGCATCCAATGTGGAATTGATCTAAGCGTTGGAGATCCTGTTCATAGCAAACGAAGCGCAAGTGGAATTAGAAGGCTTTACTGCGATAAATGCGCGCGCGCATATATTGAAGATGGGGAACTAAAATACAACGGCGAACCCCTGTATTTGGCTGGTGCTATTTTTGGTCCTACATGGGACTTACCAACTACTCAACCAGAAGGACCACAAGCAAAGGAACAAATGTTAATAGTAATGAACAATAGTGGATCTAACTTCGTTATTTTTAACATAAATCTTCGTATGTGGAACAACACCAACTATAGCGTAGAGTATCAATCCGATGTTCAAACATATGCAGACTGGGCTATCAATCGTACCTTATTCTTCGGAGTTAAACTATTTGTAGACAGATATGCGTCTGACAAATATTGTGGCCCTGGGACTAACTGGAGAATCGCTGAAAACGAGCCATATAGATCCGCCGCTATTTCTATGTTCGTTGATATGGCTGAGTTATGGAACACCACCCCTAACTTTATAGGAATATCGATATTAACGGAACCTTATAGTGGCCAAGATCAAAGCCATTGGAATGCGGTTAACACATTCTATGAAGATGTAATAGATGCAGTAAGAGTTATTGATCCAGCTTGTCTATTTTTCATTCAACCTCCTAGACAATGGGGTGGTGGAGATGCGCTTCTCGTTTATCATACGTTAGATGATTATATAGATCGAACAGGGATAATTTATGAGTACCATGCTTATTATGACATAGTTCATAAAGTTGGTGCTTGGGGGCAGTTTTACGCGATTGGAAACCTTGTTGCTGCGAAAGCGGCGTATATTGATTGGTTAGATGATCGTGTTATGGTAGTTAAAGGTGATGGATACCCAGTATATTGTGGAGAATTTGGAAACACCCATGATAGAACAACTGGTGTGCCAAATGCACCTTACTGGGAGGAAGCGTTCAGTGATCAAATGGAGGTTATGGAAGATAAAGGAATTCATTACGCTACTCACCGAATGTATAGACGCAACCCAGACCACGTTTATGCCATGTTTTATAATAACATGACTTTAACTTTAGCTGGTGATGCCTGGGTAGCTAATATGCCCACTGGGTTAACTAAACCGTGATTGAAATAAAATGAAAGCATATAAGAAAGCGGCATTAATGGCGTTAACGTTAGTAGCTATATTAATCCCTTTTGCGTTTGCCATTGATTTTATCGGAGAATTTACTTTTGTCGGGTTAGGTGGTGGAAACGTAACTATACAAGACTTCTCAGCCTCAAGAGTGTTTTTGATGGGGGTTATGACTGGGTTTGATAGCTTTACGTTTAATGCGGTTAACATTGGAACTGTTGGATTTGATTGTGAGGTTGGGGACGCTATGAACATTACGATAGCTGAACTTGCTTCTCTTAACTACACTATTTCTGGTGCAGGTAATCAAACCATATATTACAGAGGACTTGGAATGCCTGATTTTATTGTAGGAGGAACCGTTGTTGTAGGAGTGAATAATACGTTAACAGTTACTACTCTTGGAGCTGGCTTCGTTGCACTTGATTGGATAGATCTTGACTTGGTAAGTTTAACGGCCTCTGACAGTAGAATAGGTGTCAACGTCACAATTACTATTGATGCGAACATAACTTATGTAAATGGAACCGCATGGACAACTCCCCCCGTATTCATAGAAGGCGTTAACTCAACGCATCAAGGAGCTGGAATATGGAGAATAAATCAAACCCAAGCCACACCAGGAGTCTATAATTACACTGATGTTCAAACATCGGCGGAGAACTTAACTGGGTCATTAACGGTTATATGGGATTATTATAATATCGATGTTTCGGCTCTTTTCACTCAACTTGAGGCCGGGTTTAGAAGTTTGATTTACGCTAATGGATCAAGTGTTGTTGATGGTCATACGTTAGCAAATGGGGATACCCTGGTAATTAACGGCGTTACGTTAGGTTGGAACGTCTATATGGGACGTTTTGAATCTACGGTGACAAGTGGAGTTGCAGCAATAGTAACCTATGACACCTTGACAACCTTACTTGAGGCCACGTATGGGGTTGCTACGGGTAATATCACTTCTGCCCCTACAATAACTTGGACTACTCCCAGAATAGAACGAGTGACATTGTTCATGCGTCAAGGTGATTGGCCTGGTGCCATTATTGAGATAAACGTATTACTCATGGGAGCTACAATGTTCTGGACCTTCCTCCTTATGGCTATCAGTGTAGGTGTCTATAATTATGCTGGGGCTGAGGTGACTTTGATGGTTTGGATGCTTGGTTGGGGAACGTTTAGCACAGTGATACACTCCCAAGCTCAGACGATTGCACTTATTATGATGGCGGTTGGTGGAGGTATCTATATTGCCAAGTTCTTCTTAGACCGGAGAACGTCCGTTTAACTAAGATAAAAACGGACTAATTCACCCCAGCTCCACCAAGATAACACCAAGAGGCATTATCATAAAGATATGCACCAGATCCATTACCTGGATCCCAAGTAGCCCCATCAGCATAAACTACATCTCCGTTTTGTGGAGTGCCTGGACTAGCCCCCATCGCAACAAGGTTAATAAAATTCTTCAAAGTAATTCTATCACTCCAATGGGCGTTTGATATTTCGCCATCAACTAAATATAGTGTGTTTCCTTCTAATCTAAGATCTCCACCAGTAAGGCTAATTCTATTGTTAGAGGGATTCATATTAATATATACTTCATTTCCTGATTCCATCCATCCAAACTTGACACTTCCTGCACTTAATTCAATTACAGGAAAAGACTCTTCACCCATAGTTCTACCATAGAGTGATCCCATAGTGCCGATAACATTATTGTCCAACAAAATGCCACCGATAGAGGTGTCTAAATAACAAGAAATTAAGTATGACACATCTTGTTTACAATTTGAAATTATAACCATATTATCTAATGATTCATTAAATCTAGTAGATGGTAAATTAATTACAGACCCAGTTGAAGACATTACCCCAGCAACAATTTTTGATGCATCGTCATATATTATCGGTACCATGCCATGTTTTGGATCAATTGTGTTTCCCTCTGTTTTTACTACAGCAATCCAAGTGTCATTTGCAATTTCCCTTGTAGCATAAACAGCGTTTCCAGTTCCAACCTTGCCTATGAGTTCATAATTGGTATAAATATCATTATAGAAATCATCTCTTGGGATTCTAAAAAAGGAACCTCCTTGATTTGCATCTGCAGGCACATCCATACCCCAAGCTATATAGTTTTTAAAGAACATTAAACTAACATAATTAGGATACCCATAAGTGGTACCAGTGGCTTGATTATCAGCCCACGTTCCTCCATGATTGCTTGAGATCCATACTACAGGACCTGCTCCACCTCTATCTTCGAAAGCAACAATTTTATCTGTATCATATGGGTCTGTCATAACAGAGTGGAAATGTTGACTAACTGCTGTTAAAACAACATTCCAATTTAAACCATCGTCTATTGAACGATAAACGCTGTTGCTTGTATCATTATAATATGCTGCAAAAAGAATCGTACCATTATTTGACTCAGTTATGCTATTCGGTCCTAAACCTCCACCTACATTTGTTTCTACACTTACCCAGTTTGCACCATTATCTACTGAACGATAGATGTCTGAAGTTGTAAGTGGTGTTGTTGCTATTAACACGCCTGAAAAAGTTCTATAGAGCAAATTAAAAGTACCAGGACAATTATTATTCACCAAAGACCACGTATCACCAGAATCAGTAGAATTATACAAATCATCACCTTGATATTGTATCGCATAACTTACTGTATCGTTTTGAAACAAAATTACTCTTCTTTCATGTGAACTGTATGTGTCTGGTATAAGACGAGGTACAATTACTGTTTCATATCCAGCTTTCCCTGCTAAGGAAGAATTAGTTTCTACTTCTATTTCATCGTTTAAAGTTAATTCGTCCGTGTCAACAGCAACAAAAATAGCGTTCCCAAGAGGATCGGCGTTCAGAAGACTATCCGTAATATTCACAGAACTTAGGAAGTATTCACTTGATTCAACGGACTCAGTAAAGTTCCCATAGTGGCCTACATAGGTAGTGATACCGCCAGCCGTGGTTTGAACCGTACTTTGAGGAACCGCAGCATAACCGATGCTTGCTCCTGCTATGAGGAAAACAATTACAGCTAACCAGACAACGCGATTTCTTGAGGGTTTATTCAACGTCTTTTTCTCCGCTTCGTTTTAGCACGTCTAAGCCTATAGTATTCTCTATGATACCGTGTTCTTTTAGGGTCAGATCCACGTATTTTGATCCCTGTTTTCTTATTCTTCTTAGGCATGGCGTAAACTCAACAAGTATATGGGTTGAACCCATATTTATATAGTTGTTGAGATAACATATTGTTGAGTAACATGAAAACCAAGACAACACTAATTCTACTCACCGTTTTCTCTTTACTCACACCCTTAGCATACGCCTTCGACATAGACGGCCCCACCAACTTCCAAGGACCAGGAGGCGGTAACGTGGTGTTCGCCACTTTTACATCTAGACAACTAAGTATCGTGAACGCGATAAACCGTTTCACAACAACCATATTCGGTGGAGTAGGAACCGGAACCGTAGGGTTCGACTGTGACACAGGAGATAATATGACAATAGTTACTATTACCCCAACCTCAGTAAGTTACACCGTTACAGGTGCAGGTGATCAACGAATCTACTTTCAAGGTTATGGTAAACCCACCACGATTACAGGTGGAACGGTTACTCTTGGTGCTGGTGACTCACTTGTAGTTACCACCACTGGCCCTAGAACCGTGGTATTGACTTGGAACACTAACTTTAATAACCTTGTTGACGATATAACAGGTTATCTTGTTGTTTTAGCTCTTGTTCCAATGGTTCTCGCTGGTGGTATGATTGTACTGGCCATGCAGACTGGGGAGTTTACTAAGGAAATGTTTGCGGTTGTTATCAGCGTGACGGTTGGCTTGTATGTGCTGTTCCTCGTTTGGGGTTCAATGATAGCCGTATAAAATAAACTGGTTTACCCTACCCAAAATGGGTAAAAGATGCTTAGTAGTTTTCGCGGCTTTTTCTGTCCTTGTCTCTTGCCCATAGAATTAGGCCACAGATGAATAGGAACCCAAATATGAACCTTGTAAAACTCATGTTTCCGTTTTCCTCTTTACTTTAAGGATCATTCCAAGAGAATATCCGCAAAGGACACAAACAAACCAATATGCAACAGACATATAATCATAGTCATTCATCTTGGTTTACCTCTTTTTGTTTAGCTTTACGGACGAAAACCCATTCTCCGAACCACCATTTATGAAACAACATCAGTCCACCAATAGATAATGTTGCTCCTATAATCATTCCAGGTAACATCCCATAATTATCACCAACAATAACCCCAATTAGTATTCCTAAAAAGAGAATAGGTATTTCAAAAACAGCCATAATAGATCCAGTACAAATCATTCTGGATCCTCCTTAGTTTCGCATAATCTACGGTAATGATTTGGATCAACGATTGCATAATAAAGTTGTCCGATCATTGTATATTGAAAGTCATATGGGGCTGCTTTAATTTTGGGGGTATCATGAATTGATATAGCTAGGTACATACCACCAAAAACCACCACCAAAAAGAGACATGCAGTTAACTCAAAGAGAGATGGTTCTGAAATGATCATTTTTCCTCTTTCCTGGACATTTTATGGACTTCATGTAAATAAATAGAAATCATAGATGGAAGAGATAATACGAAACAAAAAAGTGTTGAAACAAAAAGAGAGCCTAATGAAAAAGTTCCAAAGATGAATCTTGTTACGTTTGCACATATCCAGACAAACCAGATTCCTAAAAGGAGTTTTATCACTTTTCATCCTCCTTTGGTTTAAGTAAATGGATTTCCTCTATTATCCGATCTGTTTCTAATGAAACATGATGCGCCAAGAGGTGAGATAAAACAAACAATAATAGAGTCAATGCTATAAGTCCACGTTCAACATCATTGGACCATATATCAGGAGCATATAACATTAAAACCACGCTAAGAACAACAAAGGCAATAGCCGTAAAAATTGATGTTTCTATGAACTCCTTTTTCCCGAATCCACCCATTATGATCCATCCTCTTTTGTGGCTACTTTACGGACAAGAAGAACGAATTGAAACTTAAACGACATTGAACCACCTTCCCAAAACCTTATCGGGTTGAACCCTTCCTCAGACAATGCGTTTAAATCATCACTCATTGTTAGGTGAGTCCTCCAATTATCAGTGACATCATAACAACGTACCTTATATTTTCTGGTCATTGTACGTCCTCCGTTTTGTTACCAATTTTATGGACTGTTTTTAATTGCATTTCGTGACCTTTTATTATGGTTGCCGTAGATAGACTCCAGTGGTTTTTCACGGCTTCTATAAGATCTTCTTCTGTATCATAGGTATCAAAAGTATATCCTTCAAGGCCAAGGTCAATTATTAAGAAGTATTTTTCTTCCATTCATTTATCCTCCTTAGATTCACCCAATAATAGGATGAAATCATGCCAACTAAGCCCAAGTAATTTTTTTTCACTTACCATCTTTTCGTATTCTTCATCTGTGAATGTCACGTTCAACGTCTTCATAGTAATAATAACTAAGTAAGTTGTATATAAGGTTATTTGTCGGACAAATAGTTACCTAAGATTCGTTTGGTAAATGGATAACCTAAGAGTCCTCCGAAAAACGGATAAATTATTTTCCCCATAAAGTATAGACTTTCATTGTCTTTCTACCCTTACGAGGTTTACCAGAGTTAAACCCACCACCAGATCTAACTTCTCTATCCGCAACCGTTATTTTATGTTTTACACCTCTGAGGAAGAATTTAGCGCGATCTTCGGCTGCTTTTCTGGTTCGATAACGTCCTACTCGTTTCCAACCTTTTTGAGATCCCATGATTATCGTTTTCTCCTTTTCTTGGATCTAGTTGGAGGTCTTTTGCTTTTACGAGTGTAAATCACATATCCTTTAACACCAACAGTAGACCCTTTAACGATCCTCGCGTTAGACCCTTCTCGCCTCATCTGTTTTGCTTCTCGGTTAGCGGCCGCCTTAGAGGTGTTAAATCCAGCTCTCCTATATCGTTCACCGTTAAAAACTCTGTACTGTTTAGGGGACATAATTCTTTATTGTTGAGTCTACTATAAAAGGATTAATCCGTTTTCTCTCCCTGTTTTGGGTTATCTTGTATTTGGCTTTTTACTATGTTCATTACGTGTCGTTCCATGTATGCCCACGCGGTTCTTTCGTGGATGTTGAGTCTAGTCATTACTTTGGCTACTCCATACACGGATGGGTCTTTTTCAACCTCATCGGCTCCTACGGTTTCTCGGAATAAGTGAGGCCACACAATGACACCGCAAGCATTACCAAGGGTCCTTACCACATCATATACACAGCGATCAGGTAGACACTTATCGTAACTAATGATGTAGTTCCCAAACACGTTTTTTGCGCTTGGCAGAAAATACGTTACCTCTTCCTCCAAGGCATCAAGATAATTAATGTAGTTTAGGATAGGGTAAGCCAACGGATCTTCTACACTAACTCTTTTCAAATATTCAGGTAACTTGGACTTGTGTTTTTTCAAGACTTTAAAATTAAAATTGATATAATAATCATCCACCCAGACATCAGTTCTAAGCAATCCAGGACTAACCTTTGAGTACCCAAACTCAGCTCTACGTTTCCCAAACAAACGAAGCGCACACAACAGAGCCTCGTTTCTAAGCGCAAGGAAATCAAACGGATTTACCCTAGCCTCAGCACGTAAAAGATTGAACTCCCTATCACTAAGAACACTTCTATTCTTCCTATCCTCGTCAACGTTGGTCATACATGGTCAATAAAGCCGGATACCTATAAACCTACCTCCTATTACCATGTATTGGGAGGTACACTGGTAATTGTCCGCCGGATGGACTGAAAGAGTGGAGGTATTAACATTATACTATAGATATATATTTAGAGAGTTACGCCGCCGCATCGGGGGGGTCACCCATAGCGATACGGTGTCTTTCTCGGTATTCTGCCCGTGAGCCTGTAAATGTACCCCCCTCTTTCTCGTTCTTGTATTGTTGGTCTATCGAGGGTGTTTTTGTTGGACTCTTTGTGTTTTTATGGTTTTTGATTCGATCAAGGAACGTGTCAAAGCTAGACTCTTTTCTCCATGTAACGTACCAGTCTACGAACCATTTGGGGGCTCTTGGTATGATGCCTTCTCCTTTGTATTTCATTGATTTGAGTGGGTCTAGTGGCCTACTGTAATCGCTGTAGGATTTAAGGAACTGTACTTCGTATTCTCCTGCGACTGGGATCTTTATCTCGAAGTTGATAAGCTCTCGGAAACATTTGGCTAGATCGCCTATGCTTGGGCATGTGACTATTATCACTCCGAAGAAGGGCCTTGCTGTGGTGTAAAACTCAGCCCAGCTTTGAACATATGGATCTCGGCTCTTCGATTTTCCTGCGATTCTCTGCAAGTCATCCATGACGTAAGCGACTTTTCTTCTTACGCTTGCTTCCTCAACAGCTTTTATGTGATGCTCCCAAGTATAACCCATGTTCTCTTGTACTGCTTTATACGGTTCCAATCCAAGGAAGTTATCAAACATTTGATAGATCTGAGCTTCGAGTATCCCAGCCATTATACTTTTTCCCTGTCCGTATGGTAGCCCTTCGCTTTTGATTTTTCCTTCAACTTGGCTAGTTATTGCGATAAAAATTAGTTTGGCTGTGGGACCACCAGTACACGCTTTTCCGATGTACTCCCAAAGCATAGATTCTTTTGGAATGTTTAGATCTACTGAGTCTTGCTTTACTTCTTCTAAGATTTCTATTACATCCATCAGGTACGATCCTCCGTCCACTTCTTTACTCTATCAAACGTGGTGTCTCGTTTTGTCTCTGGGGCATACTTCTTGTTCTCAAAGTAACCCTTATCCCAAGTATGAGTCATTGTAGTTGAGTACCATTCCTTATATATTTTTTTCATGTCCCTCATTCGAGTGTTCTTCCCACCAGGGTAAGCGTACCCATCAAGCGTTATCTGTTCTTTATGTATTTTATCGATAAGCTCTGTATCTTGATCTATCTCTTTTAGCTCTACGTTCCAACACCAGAGACTATCTAAAAGTGCTTCCCATTGGTTGTTACGTACTTGATCTCTTGCTTGATCCTTGAGCCGTTGAAGACTTAAAATCTCAGGATGGATACTCATTTTGTCTGACAATGTAGATATTGGTACACTCATTTATAAGTGTCTAATACTGACAAGTAACCATGTCTGCAAAGCAAGTAAGAAAGCTCACTGGAAAACCGATAAGCTCAAAGGGATTCACCGGAAAAGGTGACAAGAAACTCAAGAAAAAGGCCAAGACTGTTGGTAAAAAAACGGTGTCAAAAGCTAAGAAACTTAAACTCTAAACTCAACTCTTTTGTCCCGAGATTGGATGTCTCTAAGGATTAACGCTTTTATAGTACACTCAACAATAAAGACTTATGGCAAGGCATAAAGAATCAGAGTACAGGTACGCTGTAAGGAGATATAGATCAAGGGGCAAAGGAACTGTAGAAAATAGCAGGCACATGACAAAGAAAAACGCTGAAAGAGCTTTGACTAGAGTTAGAAACGATGGTAGAAGGGGTTATATCATTAAACTATAACCCCAAACTTTTTGTTTTTTAAGATACCTTTAAACCTAGTTTTGTCCGTAGTTAGTATCATTTAGCGGTTTACTCAACATATATATAAGTAGTCAGACAAACAAACATACAGAGTAGCTTTGGTTCTAACTCACGAAGAAGCAATACGGTTATCCTCAGAAGCAAGAGCATCTGGAGATAGAGAAGAAGCTAGAAAATACTCAAGGATTGCCCGTGATCTTCAAGACCGCGCTACCACCGGAGAAACCAAGGTAGATTTTTACGATACAAAGTCCGGTAGGATAAGGCACTCTACAGCTGGAAGCGAAACCTATGTTGACTATATGACCGGGGCCTCTGAGAGATACGTTCCAATTACGGAAACTCAAGTCAAAGAAATAAGGCAGTTTCACAGAGAACAACCAGATCAACCACCTCTTATTATTCCAAGACAAACCGTGACGCAAGAGGGAAGAGTATTATACCGAGTTGAACCCGGAGCAGAACCACTTACCGCAGAGTTACAGTTCCCCGTTGAGACTCAACAATGGACAGTAACATATGACATTGGTTCTGGGGAAAGAAAGAAAACGTTTGAAACCGAAGAAGAGGCAACGGGTTTCATAGAGTCCTTAACTGTAAGGGAAGAGGAAGCAGTTCAAGCAGAACGAGAACAACGTTTCACGACCATTGATCAAGTTGGTGAATGGTCTAGGAACGTGGTAGCGCGTACAGCATCAGTAAATGAACAGACCCAAGATTTTAATGACCAACTAAAAACCAAAGTAGGATTCATAGGAGAAAAAGCAGAGCTTATAGGTCCACCCTCAGAATTAAAGAGAGAAGATCCATATATACGATTACGAACCCTCGGTCAAGACGCTTTAAGACTCATCGAATCCCCGTTTGTAGCAGCCACCACGCCGATTAGAGCTAGATCAGAACGCCTACGAACTGAGGCAGCCGAAGAAAAAGCTGGGTTCAAGGGATTATCCAAATATTTTGAAGGTGTTGCTTTAGCCGTTGGTGCATCTGCTTTTGATGTGGCTACCTTTCAAGTTCGACCTGGACTTGTCGTTAAAACAGGAAGTCAAGTGGGTAGACTTATCGCAGATCCAAAGGAACGAGAAGCCCTTGTTGAGACTGTTGCCACTGATCCTTTTGGGTTTACAGCGGAGGTTGCGGGTGGTGCATTTTTCGGTGCTAAACTGGTGGATCTTTCAAAGTTCACTCAAAACGTGTATAAACAAAGAACCCCAATTACATCCTATATAAGATCAGAGATACGAGCATCAAAAGCGGCGGTCCCAGTAACCATTGAACCATTCGGTTTTTCACCAGAGGTAATAAGTGGTCAATTCTTCAGTAAGAAACTATTAGACATACCCGTGGTTGGATTCGGTACACACGGAGTAATTCAAGTTCCACCACGAGCCTCAACCATCGATGTTCTTAAACGGGTAAAGTTTTTGGCTGAACGAGAGACATCTGTTGTTGATTTTAGTAAACTTCTCAAAGAAGAGACATTACTATATTCATATCCTGAAGAGGTAGTTCAAGCTGAGGTTTTAGCCCGGTTTGGGCCAAAAACAGATACCACGTTTAATAAAAAATTCGGTAAGTGGACTGAGAAATTAATTCAAGAGGATTTTGGTATAACACCAACTAGAGGATCTACAATTAGAACTGGTAAAAGTGGATACCTTGGATTTGGTAAATCTCTTCCTAAGCGTATGATTGATCCATTTCTATATGTTCCAGAGCCATATTTTGCGCCAAGAATCACACCTGCTAATATTTGGGAATTAACCAGAGAGGTGTTAAACATTCCAAGTGGTAGACCACGAATACCCATAGACGTACCAAAACTAGGAGCAATAACTAAAACGGGTGTATCCATTACAGATGTGTTAACTGGAGCAAGCATCGCGGCAACAAGACCAAGACCCCCAATGCTGAAAACTAAAGTTCCTCAGATTCAAGAACCTGGGACGGTTCAACAGAACTTGCAGCGATTTAGACAAAAACAATCTAATTTAACAAGAAACGTGTTTGAGACACCTGGAATAACCGTTGGAGTAACCCAGCAACAAACACAACCAACCCTAGAGATAACGTTACCGACAATTAAACAAATACCAGCCATAATAGCACCTCCAGTTCAAGTACCACGCCAAGAACAAACACCACAACCACCTCCACCACCAACAATAATACCTCCCTTATATCCTCCAAGACCACCACGTAAACCACCAACGGCAATACTTGACTATGACCCGAGGAAGAAAAAGCGAAAACCAAGCAAAAAAGCAGGGATAAAAAAAGCTGTTGAGAAAAGGATTGATCCATTAGAGGTAATTAACTGGGACCCAAGAAAACGGAGAAAAAAACGATGAGTAAAATGTCAAGTATGAGAGCTATGATCTTAGGTATGGTAGCGGTATTCACTCTACTGTTACAGTTCTTCAGCATAGGACCAGGATACTACACGATGCTTGTAGAACTAAACAACACAGCTTGGGTTGGTAGTGACCCTGGTTCTAATCTTCGAGATCAGTTACCTATCTATTATGATATATTTTATTGGGGATACCCAGCTATAACGACAATAGGTTTAATCTACAGTCTTGCATGGACTATAATGTGGGCAAGAAAGATATATTTCGCGTCTGAGGAATTGAGAATATGATCATTCAACTGATTACGTTCATTACTATGATTGGAATGGGGTCCGGTGTCTGGTTCTTCTTACAACTTATCCTCGAATACGTGTTAAACTTCATGCTAACCGAGTTTCCACAGTGGTTTAACAACGTGTTTGTAACGTTCTTCGTTGGAGTAATCCAGTGGGGGCTATTATTGTTGTGTTGGATGCCAGCCGCGATCTATCTTTGGACAAACACGCAGAGGCCGGAGGTTCGTAGATGAAAAAACGTTTCCTTCTTGCAGTTATCCTCTTTATGGTATTAATTCCGGTCTGTTATGGAAGAGATGCAACCGAGATAACCGACATACTTCAAGATGGTAGAGTAAATGAAATAGGTGCTGGTCCACCAGCATTTACAAGAGATAACAATACAGCAACTTTTGGGTTAGACCCTCCAGCTAGAGTAGGATATATTGAGTTTAATTTAACTGACCAAGGTATCCCAGCTAACGCCATAATTGATCGTGTAAGACTAGAAATAAGAACACAAAACACCGCAGCAGCGGGGGCAAACGTAACCCTTTGGAGTATGACAAAACAAGCCTCAATGCTACCAGATGTTAACGCAAGCAATTTTCAACTATTCACAGATATAGGAAACGGAACACTTTATGATGATTATAATTCTACATTAGCGGCCACAACAAGAACCAGAACCCTTACTGGGGCAGAAATAGATATTAACATAACCCTCGGCTATTTTTCTGTTGGAATACAAACAGATGCCCTCGTAGGGTTAACAAATGTGTTTGCAAACGAGTCAGCTTTTGCGCCTGTGTTAATTATAAAATGGCATCTTGCAACAGATTTTATTTATTATTTTGATGGGCCAGTGTTTGAAAACGGCAACACTACAACACCAATTACTGTAACGGCGGCAATAGAGGTAGGGAATCAAGAGTTTGTTGTAAATGGATCAGGAATACCACATGGTTTTCCAGTTGAGCCATTAATATTCTATTGGTCCATTGGTGGAGGGGTTACAAGAAGAATATTCAGCGTAGGAGAAGAGAACCTTACGGTAACAATCCCAGATGATGATTTTGATACATATGAGTTCACAGTAAGAGACTTTACAAATAAACTGACAAAGGGAGATGCGTACTTAGAAGCATGGAGGATCGTAAACGCAAACGATATATTAATTGAAAGAATGGTAATCGATCTTCATAACACAGTTCCTTTAAACTTAGTGGTTGGAGCAACGTACTCTTTGAGAGTAAGATTCTATGATAACTCTACCCTTGATTGGGGCTTCTTTGTATCTGGGGGTGTACTAACAACCACTATCATTCTAAGAGGCGTAGATATAACAGATCAAGCATATCTAGTAGGAAACTTCATTTCAGTTGAGATAACCAGACCCATAACAACCCAGATCACCGTAGACTACCTTACCTCAAGAAACACAACGATTTGGAGCAACGTAACGGTAGTAATCAGAAATGGAGCCGTGGTTGCTTTCAGAGCAAACACAAACGAAACCTATACTTTTAACGTTGGTGGACTTGCCGCAAACACTAGCTACACAGTATTGGTAGAGGGTGAACACACTCTCCAAACAGAGTGGGCATACAGCAAAACGTTTGACGGTGAAGAAACCTATCCAGATGTCCCTAACATAGAAGATATTTTCCCGATGGGAGTGTTGGACGGATCTAATCTAATCGCATGGGTTTTCACTCTAGCTAGTGGGTTAACGTTCAGTGTTATATATCGTAGAGCCTCTTTAATCGTAATGTGTTCTGTAGGTAGCTTTTTCGCAACCTTCGGGTTCGCAGACTGGAACTTTTATCTATTATCAGTATGCTGGTTCTTCGCAATAATGGTGTACCTCGGGAGTGGTGATAGATGAATCTACAAAGAAGTATGTATTATATTTTAGTAGTTATGATGGGTGTCAATGCTTTTAGCATGATGTTAAACACGGCAGGAATAGGAACTACTGGAATTACACCTGGGTTTAACGTGACAGCTATGGAACAAAACCTAGACGCAAACGCTACAATGGGAGATTATAGTTGGACAACCGTATTCTACACAGATTATATTTATAGCGTATTAAAATTTCTTGGAGTTATTTGGGGTCTTGTAACCGGGTTTCCTAATCTTCTCATATCTGCTGGGGTTCCATCATTCATAACTACACCACTCTACATTGTATGGCTGCTCATTACGTTTATAGCAATCATTGTTGCAAGAGTTGGCGGCGGTGAAACATGAGGCGATCAGAGAAGGTTCTTATCTACGGGTGCTTGTTACTCAGTTTCGTTATATTCTTTTTCATCATAGCATCAAACGTTTATGCGTTTCCAGGAGCCGAGAACTTTACCGCCTCAACAGTTAATGATAGCAGAGTAGACCCAAACCAAACAATAACGTGGACAGTTCCCGTTTTAAACAACGTAACTTTCTGGGTAAACGTCACACTTACCTATAACACCACAGTACATGGTCCCTATAATATCACGTTAACTGGTGCCGGGGATGCGGTTATTGTTGATGATGCCCCAGCACTTTATGGAAACTACACAGTCTATATTACAACCGTTGGGGCTATACAAAACACCACGTATGTAGGGTTTGTTGTAGATCTCTATAATATCTCCGTATTCGCTTTATACACAGAGGTTGAAGCTGGATTCCAGACACTAATATATGCAAACGGATCAAGCGTAATAGACGAGCATGAATTAACGGATGGGGATACTTTGATCATAAACGGGGTAACACTAGCTTGGAATAGTTTCATGGGGAAATTCGAAGCCACGGTAACAAGCGCAGTTCCAGCCACAGTAACTTATGATACGTTAACAAGCCTCATTGAAGATACATATGATATTACTAATGGACAGATTATCCTTTCTCCTACAGTAACTTGGGTTACTCCTAAACTTGAGTTATTATTACCATTCCTCCAAGCGGGAGATTGGCCCGGAACAGTAATTGAGATAAACGTATTATTGATGGGTGCTACTATGTTCTGGACCTTCCTATTAATGAGCATAAGTGTAGGAACCTACAACTACGCTGGAGCCGAGGTAACATTACTGGTATGGATGCTCGGATGGGGAACATTCAACACCGTAATACACGGACAAGCCCAAACAATAGCATTAATAATGATGGCGGTAGGTGGAGGAATATACATAGCCAAATTCTTCCTAGATCGGAGGACAACTGTATGAGTAAACGAAAAGTAGTTATGGGAATCGTTACAAACGGATGTGACGATAAAGAATACAAGGCCATTTACCGTAAAAAAACCCATGAGGACAGAGTGAAAAAAACAATAGAACTCGGTAAGCTAGACACAGACTTTTACAACAAACTCATAAAGACGTTAAAGGCAGACCCAAAAACAAGACGAATGATACGTTTCTTTCTTTTCATCGGTTTTATGGGTGGAGTTACCACGTTTACGGTACAAATAGCCGTCACATCAATCCTATATAACATATTTCTGTAACATTTGGGACAATAGTTTATATAACACAAAACGACACAAAATCCTTGGATAACACATGGCACAAGGTAAAGGCATGCTTGCTATGGGTATGATCCTGGGAATGATGGTATCGATCTTTGTTGGAGCAATCCTCGTTAACGAGTTCGAGAACGTCATAGATGACCAGAGGCCCGGAGCAAGCGCAGACTTTAACACGACTGCCGATGACATTGTAGCCTACACTTGGGTTGTTTTCCTGTTCTTCGCACTCGGTATTCTTATCGTAGGTGGGGCTTGGGTAATCAACGCGACTGGATTGATTGGAGGTTAACGCACACATGCGTAAGACCTACAAGAAGAAATCCTCGGCGAAAAGGGATCGCCGTAAAGGTGGTAGGATCTACAAGGTCAAGGGCGGCTGGCGCATCAGCTACAAGTAACTGTAGCAACCCCTTTTTCTTTTTTTAGATACCTTTAAAAGAGTTTTGTCTGACATTTACTTATATTGAGTGAGAAGATTACTTTCCGAGCCACAAGAGAGGAAAAACGTTCTCTTATTGAGAGGGCAAAGGCTAAAGGATTAGACTTGTCTAAATACATACGATCACTTCTAGGGCTGAAAAACAAATGAAGAAACAGTTAATCGCTTTAATCGTAATCTTTAGCTTCCTCATATCTCCTGTAAGTGCGGATAAAGAAGAACCTTATCTGGAGATAAGTAAAGGAACCACGGATGGACATATACACGTTCATAAGTTCGGTCATAATGAAGATCTGGACACAAGCCTTGAAACGATTTGGAGTGGGTCAAGCATATACACATATCCTGCGGCCGCAACTTTTATGAACCTAACAAGCACAGACGTTGACGATGTTCCATTAGACACTGGGGCATGGAACGTAACCATATTTGGGTTAGACGCTAACTATAATCAAATAAACGAAACCCTACAACTTAACGGGCAAACAAGGGTACAAACAACAAACCAATATCTAAGAGTTTTTCGAGCATTTATCCGCGAAACTGGAACTACCCTATCTAACGAGGGCATAATATATCTTGGAACAGGAGCCACTGTTGCAGGGGTCCCAGCGAATATCTATCTAATGATTGATCAAAACTATGGGCAAACAATGATGACTCAATACACAATCCCAGATGGATACACTGGTTATATGAGTCATTTTGTGGTAACTTGTTTCACGGCAAACAAAAACTTTGAGGTATATCTTCGTACAAGATGGTTTGGTGAAGGTTGGCGTAGAATAGAGGAAGCCCACTTAGTATCAGGACAAAGCGTATATATTCCATATGATCCACCAAGAGTTATTCCAGAGAGAACGGATATTGAGTTTATCGGAGAAGTAGGGATAGCTGGTGGAGTAACGGAAATTAGTTATTGTCTTATACTCGTAGAAGATGGGTCGGAAGACATTAATCAAATATTCCCCGTTGAGATAGTAGAAAGTGTTGATCTTATGAGTACCGAATTTTTTGCGTTCATCATCCTAGCTTTTACTACCATGTATTTAGCTTGGAGCATGGATGAAAACAGAAAAGCAGCCCTCGGGTATGCATTCAGCACATTGTTCTGGATAGCAACAATGTACCAGTGGGCGGTAGACCAAGTTGGAACACAGTCATTTTACTTAATATGGCTGTATATTGCTCCGCTTAGTTTCTGTATAATCCAGTTCCTTAACATGAACTTTGGAAGTTATGATGATGTAGAAGCAAATATGAGAAAGAGGAAGTCCAGACGATGAGCCATGAAGTAGACCCTGGTTTAATTCAATCAGCGTTAGAACAGGGTACTACTCCGTTTGAGCCCATGCTGGCTCAACTTGACGAATGGAGCAAGAACACCATAATGAACTTGCTCTATGTCTGGGATGATGTAGAGAACCCTGAGACAGGGAAAGTTGAGCGTAGACCAACTGAGATTAAGTACCCGGATCTTCATAGCGCGGCTGGGTTCGCGTTAAGCCACTTGAATATGGTTATGAACTATAACTGGCAAGAAGGAAGATCAGTTCTTCTCGGGTGGCGAGGTGGATACTTTAGGCCACTCAGGTTCAAGTATAAACGAGACTATGACGCATTAACGGTGTTACAAGCTCTTGACAGCGTTATAACTCGTAACATTCTCGGTGGAAGCAGCGAAGGTGGACATCAGACATTCATTGAAACCATAATGGGTGCAAGACGAACAGTAACCGTAGGTGGACAACCATAGAAATAGAAACAATGTTTTTCGGATTAATAGCAGGATTCGTAGTCCTCTTCATTATATTCCTAGTCGGTGGAATCTGGTTTATAGCAGGAAAAGAAGGAAGATTCCATATACGCCGATTCATAAGCAGAGGCGGCATAGACCTCTTAAAATATCGTCCACTAAGTAAACAACTTTCCATGTCCAAGATTAAATGGGATGGAAAATACTGGGTCGAAGGCAAAGACGCGATAATGGTTGGCATAGATCAACAAAAAGAAGTCTCAACAACCAGTGAACGATACAACGCCGCAGTATCAGCCTCGGGGAGCTGGGAGGGCTCAAGACGGCCTGTGTTGATTGCTACGGAGGAAATGTTTTTCGTTTTCAGTCACGGGTTCCTTGAGTTACTAAGAAAAGCCGCCAGACTTCAAAAATACGTACAACGAAACAAAAAGGATCGTAACCCCAAAGCGGGTGCGGTTGCGGAAATGAACGCCGAACTTAAACAGTTCACAGATGAACTTGAATCCATTAAAACCCTTGTTCAAGAAGATGAGAAGTATAAGAACGTTAAATCCTTCTTAACTGATCTTTTATCACAAGTTCAGCTCGGATACAAAGGTACAAAAATAATTACAACGTTAACAGCCGATGAAGTAACCAAGTTCCTGGAAGGGGCAACCCCAAGAATCCTACAAGAAGCCAGACTAGAGGGAAAAGTTGAGGGTGGCCTTGAGATGACTAAGCCAGATAAAAAGGAAGGAATACCACCTATGGTAAAGGCCCTCGCTATAAGTGCAAGCGTTATAATGGCGTTAATAATCGCCTACGTGGTTATAACCGGGTCCAATCCCTTAGAAGGAATCAAGGATGTTATCCCGTCATAAACTGTTCCAATATCTAAGATACTACCAAGATGAAATCATGGTATCTTTTATCTACTTAGCTTGGGGTGCTATGATGCAAGCAGAAATCTATGTTAACACGGGACAGTTCCCAACCTTTAACATATTTACCACTGGAACCCCACTTGTTATTGCACTTGGGTTTTATGGATTAAAACAAACTGCGTTATTCATACGTAGTAACCTAGAGATCGAGCGACTACGTAAAGAGGAACAAACAAATGAGTCTACTTAGAACCGGAATCAGAGTAGCCATACGAAGCGCAGCTCCACCCCTTCTTATGATCTACATATTCTACAAGTTCTGGCTACAAGCCAAAGATCAACCCTGGTACATTAACCTAGTAGATTCATACCGAAAACTATACAAGAAAATAAAAACTAAGGTCCTCGGGTCCCGCGAAGAACAGGAACAGCGTCCCAACGAACCCGAATGGTCATATCAGCATTAAACTTCTTTTCCTCAACAACCCGGACCACGGGAACCACCTTTCGTTCCTCTTCGAGTTCCTTCTTTATCCTTGCTACCTCTTCCGCACTTACCTTACGTTTAAGGACATTCTCACGAAGCCTAACAAGCTCAGGATGATCTTTCCAATTACCGCTACCCAACTATATCACCGTTAACTCAAAGAACGAGGGCTCTGTATCTCCATTATATTTTTTAAGTTTACGCTCCTTATGACGGCCACCATATATTTTAACGTCAACTGTTTTTCCTTTCCGAACAAATGTATGACACTCCTTACAAAGTAAAACAAGTTGAATAGTCCCAGCTACGTTCAAACAGATATATGGTTGTCCTTTATCGCGTATTGATTGAAGATAGTCTATGTGAAGGCATTTATGATAATGATTACGACCCAACTAGGAGTCCTCCTTGTAAACTCTGAGGGAGCGAACATTCAAATTCATTCTCCGTAGTGCTTCAACGCGAACCGCATCCGGGTAATTGCTAGAAGTGGCTATATTGATCAACAAGTTACCGCTTCTTAACAATCCTTCAACTTTATCCTTAGCATCACTCAATTAAAACATCTCCTGTCCAACCTGTCTAACCTTTTTTAAGAAAAAAAAATATATGTGTATAAATAATATTCTATAAGAATAATTTTTAGTCTGAAAACGTTGGACAGGTTGGACAGAACTACTCATCAAGTTCAATTTGTTTTTCCTCATCTGTTCTTTTTCTAATTCCAGTCCATCCCCAAACACGGTATTCTGGGTTTGATGGATTATAGTAGTCTGGGTCAAGATATCTTCGTTTGTAGATAAAGTCAAAATGTTTGTTCATTCGTTTTCCAACCTTATCTTTTGTCCACTTCATTAAATTATGGCGTTTCGTAAATTCTAAGAAATCATTGTAAAATTCTTCACAGTGATAGTTTCCCATATAATCAACTATTACTTCGTGGCTGTAAACGAAGGCGTATAGTGGGTTACTTAACCTGTTCCATTCAGCTTTAACTTCTTCTGTGCTTGGGGGGTCAGAGAATTGGTTATTTTTTAATAAACGAAGTAGGCCATTAAGAGCCCAGTTTAAGATTCCTGAAAATTCGCTTTCTAGTTTTTCGTATAATTGTGGATCTGTTTCAGGGTCATCTTCGCTGAATTGAATGAAGAATTTAACAGGGAGCCATCGTCTATAAAAAGCATCTGTGTCATCATAACAATATGGTATTTGATTGCAACTCATAAAGTGTTTAGCGTAACTATCAAAGAAGAACGGGTTTTTTCCTTTTCGTTCACCCATCACAGTATCTCCCCCAGTCACAGTTTTGAATTTGCTTGTGTTCTCCAAGTCCTTGCTTGCGGTGTCTGCGTCAATATTTGCGATCTTCTTGTATAGTTCAGCGGTGTACCATCTTCCATTACAAAGATCATATAATCCAATTGTGGTGCAGTTTTCTTTTCCAAGTAAATTTCGTATCACGTTGAGGAACGTGCTTTTCCCGTTCTTGCCATCACCATGAAGCATTATAACGCGGTCAAAATCCCATTTCCTGTATAGACAGTATCCTACATATTCTTGTAGCCAATCTATTTCTCGTTGTTGTCCTGGTAGTATTTCGTCTAAGAATTGAAGCCATCTGGGGCAAACTGCGTCTGAATCATAGTAATGTGGGATTCTTGAAGTTACAAATAGGGAAGGTGTGTTTTCTCCTATGTCAATTATTGTTTCTCCATCAAGTTCGTTTAACCAGAGGATTCCGTTTAGGACAGGAATATATTGTGGTTCAAGCTCAAACTCTTCTCTATCCAGATAGGTTTCATATCTGATGTTAGCGTATGTCTCGTTCAATATTCTTGTTGTGAAGTTGTCTTCCCATATTTTTTTAATCTCTTGGTTGAAAAATAACTCAGCGTGTGGTACATACATTTCTTTTTCTGGGTGATAATACCACATATCTCCAGGGTCGTTTTTATTTACTTGCGTGGGCTGGATAGTTACGATTGGATATTTGATCTGCAAATAACTCGATAATAAACTAGGCTTAAACGCTGCCTTAGCTTTTTTTCTAGTGTCCCAATGATAAAAAATAAGCTCCCTTGCTTTAAGTACCAACTCATCTAGCCGCCATTTCCCGAGATTCCAGAAATCGTTGCTAGAATAATCGTATGTTGCCCAATCCTTTTTTAACAGAATCGTCTCTATTTCTGCCTCATCATATTTTTGATATTGTTTGCGAAGATCTATTCTTCGCGCTTCTATCGTTAACCGTCTTTCAAAATCTTGTTTGTTAATCAATATAGGCCTCCACAGATGCTATGAATTCAGGCAACCCTATTTTTTCAAAAACATACCACCCCTTTGTTCCACAATAATCGTATGACCCTTTTTGTTGTTTCAACTCGAACCCCATCCTAAATAAATCATATTTGTTATGATGATAGAAGCAACCCCATTTTTCATATTCTGAAACTTCTACAAGTTTTATATACGTACCATAGCGTCTCTTTTTTCTCGCATGTTCATAAAAGTCTTTTCCAAACACCCAAACAGGGATAAGGTTATTTAAAACATAGTTTAGGTTTCTTTCCTCATATTCGGCTAACGTTATTGATGTGCATTGAATTTCAACGGCTATCTTTTTGTTAATCACTATGTCGGCTCTTTTTGTGAGCCATGTTTTTAGTGGGACCTCTTTGTTAACATCTGAAAGGTTTTTGAGAAACCATTGTTGAATGGAGTCGTGTTCTTTGGAAGGCATGTTATGGCCTACTTTTCTTCTAGGTTGATGAAGTATGTTGGTAGAAATTCCTCTAGGGCTTCTTCTATGGTTTCTTTTTGTGTTTTGTTTTGTAGTTTTCCGTATATGTCAAGTCTTAGTTTAAGTGGGGTGGGGAGTTCTACGCTTACTTGTACGGTGTCCATAACCTATCAATCTACCAAAGTACTTATATATCTATTGGTTGTTATTTTGTCTAGGTGGTTGCGTGAGTAATAGGATTCCCCCCAAGGAATAGCCCAAACT